>JGI24004J15324_10000939_pt1 | contig 11634 bp, 13 predicted proteins | sample LinPmetageLP32_FD_15324 | JGI IMG/M metagenome (IMG submission 15324)
GTCTACAATACGGTCCATCAGAGCGTTAATGTCTCGCTTGCTGATGTCGCTTATACGGCGGCTCCCAAACGCTGGCAGTAGATCGTGATGAAAGATGCGTATCGTTTCTGAACCGCTCTTGTTCTGAGAAACATGCCTGTCGATAAATGATTGAAACGCGGCTTCAAACATTTCTGGGTTATCAGTGCTGCGGGCAGGGTTATTACCGTATGACAGCTGCTCCTTGGCTTGACGTGCCTTTTGCCTGGCATCAGCCAGCGACAGCGTAGGGTAGCGCCCCAGAGTGAGCTTCTTGGACTTGCCACCATACCTGTAGCGCAGAGCAAAGGACTTTACGCCTGAGGGCTGAACCACCAAATACAGACCGGGCACGGATCCGTCTGGGGTTTCCTTGCGGTCCTGACCTGCAGAGGCTTTTTCTATACTGACCTTTGTAAGGCTTGCAACCATGTAATCCCTTTCAGGGTAACGCTGGGGTAACACTTTTGCCCTGTTTGGAGCTGTGATCCTCTGATAGGAACAGTATATAACATAAGGAAAAGCGCCATAATTAAAAGGGGGTGGGGTGCAAATAAACTACTAATTTTAAAGGCTTTATTTTAGGTGAGCACTGACTTTTAATCAGTGGGTCACAGGTTCAAATCCTGTACGGCTCACCACTGAAATCAATGACTTAGCAGGTTTTTGACGTTACTCTTATTTGGCTGGGGTAACGTCTGGGGTAACAAAATTCAATAAATGTGCTGGAACCTGCCAATAAATAGGCTGGATGATTCCGCTCTCGTTTCTATTAAAACTCTGATAACTGACTGATGGTTTTTTAACCCATCCAACTAGAAACTAAGGTTACCTGTGAACCTACATCAGGTTTCGATAACTTTATCACGTGTTTTGCCAAAGCCCTCCCCCGCGCGTAGTTAGGCAAACTTAGCGTGCAGTATACAGGTCGATTACCGCTCCTGCTGGAGCCTATGTTGCCGGAAGTACTTTCAGAACTTAATTTGAATCTTTGAACGTGAAGAGTGCTTTTCATTTTTCATAGAGCGTAACGTCCTGAGCCGTGTAATTTACATGCAAATAATCATACAGAAAATTATCGGTGTCCGACCACTCCCGCATTATGAGTGATAGCTTCTCACCGCTATTGAGGAGTTTATACAATTGTTCAAGCGACTGCGGTTCTATTCCATTCACTGAAATAATTGACTGATATGTTCCTAGATCAGATTGCTCACTTCTGGAGCCTGCAGCTATGCTGTGTATTTGAAACATGCCAGCGGACTTTTGTCGGTCAAAGAAATGATCACTGGTTATCAAGGTGCCATCCATTAAGATGAAATCTCGTTCCAAAATTGGCTTTTGGGGATTTACCTCAATAGTTGTTGTGTAACTTGCATCATTATGCACAAAGCCTAATTCCACAGTGCCTGTGTAACCGCGTAACAACTCTCGAACTTCATTAGGCGAAAACACTGTTTCACCATTTACAGTCTCCAAAAGATCACCTGCAACTATTCCCGCAGGAATCGGACCATACATATTTCCAGCTATGGTTAAATGCGTGTCTAGTTCATCGTTTGTGGCAAAGATCAAAGGCAGTGCTGGAGGCGAAGGCATAACTCCTTCCTGCAATAATTTAACAATGGAACAGGCTGGTGGCATTGGAACAGCAAAATTTAGCCCTTCGGTATCTTTAAAGGCGTTAGCGTTGATGCCCACTACTTCTCCAGTTTCCAAATCAATGAGCGCACCCCCTGAATTGCCGGGATTTATCGCAGCATCTGTCTGTACCCAGTCATCTCCTTCGTAAGTTCTGACCTGAGAAATAATTCCTCTGCTGGCAGAAAACGATAATCCATGAGGGTGACCGTAGGCTGCAACTGCAATGCCATTCAAATATCGGTCAGAGCAATCCATTACAGCAGCGATGGCTTCGTCTGGTAAAACCTCGTTTTTAATCTGTAAGACTGCTAAATCTAGAAGTGGATCAACGTATATGGCTTCAGCCGGTTCATACTCATATCCCTTAAACGCAATTTCTATGTTGGCGTTTCCTCGCCCAGCCACATGTGCGTTTGTAACCAAATACCGGTTATCAATATCCACGAGAAAACCAGCTCCATGTGAAGTCCCGGCGTCATCTTCGGCAAAGGAGTATTCAATAGATGTTCTGATACGGACTGTGAACTTAGAGGCATCCCCCAAAATATCCGCAAAGGCAGAGATTGAAGTGCAAATCATGCAAGTCACAAAAACTAGGAACCGAGTCATTAAAGAAATCCTTTTGCTATAGATGAAGTGATAGAATGAGAAACGAAGAGTGAAGCTGTCAATTAGTATCAGAGTGAGTTCTTTTTGATAGCGTTTGTAATACGACGCTCCAAAGTTCTTCTGATGATAGGTGATACCATTCAATTGAGTCTCCTGAAGTGTTTCCTGATACTCGGTGCTCTTTGACTACCTTGCTAACAAGAACTTCGATTTCAAATGGTTTTTCGACTTGTTCCCAGTTTGTGCCGCAGGTTAATTGGCGACGCTCACATAAAACAACATCTCTAATGCCGAGCTTAGTCAAATGGTAAGCGATAGAGCACCCAGCAATGCCGCCGCCGATAATCAAAACATTTGTGTGTGCAGGCCGTTTCATAGAATCTTCTAGGTAATAATTTTGTCTAAAAATAATATTAAGCAATAAAATAGTTAATTATTGTTACTTAATTTGCCAATAGCTATAATAGTTAAAAACTGTCAATAATAGATAATGTAGAGGTATCCAAATGTGGCACGGTAAACTGTTACATATTCATACAACATCCGCCGTGCGGCAGCCCATGATAGTGCATCAATCTGCACAACTTCTTCAGGGCGTAGGGGTTGAAGGGGATCGCTATGCTCTTGGTACGGGAAAATATTCGCCTTTTCCCGACATTCGTGAAGTGACTTTGATCGAAATCGAAACGCTTATCGCGTTAAAACGCGATCACGATATTGACTTTACACCAGAAGAGCATCGCAGGAATCTTACCACAGAAAATACACCGCTTAACCACCTTGTTGGTAAGAGATTCTGGGTCGGGCAGGTTTTGTTGGAAGGTGGCCGTCTGAACACGCCATGTCGGTATTTAGATTTGGTAACGGGAAAATCAGTTTACGATATCCTTCTACATCGTTCAGGTTTGAACTGCACTATAATTCAAGGCGGAAAAATTAGCGTTGGCGACAGCATCAGGCCCGATAAAACTAACACCTGATTTAGCGAATGGAACGGCAGCTTTGTCCCCACTCTGGACATTGTCCACAAGGCTTAACACCCCTCCGATCCGTGACGTCTCCGGCGCATTAAGCCTTGTTCCCGCAGCACTTGAATTCATCCTCTACTGACATTTCTACTTTGCACAATCCGTGACATTTTAACTTTGTTGACACACGGTAAGTCCTGGACGTTCACGTTACCACTACAAACCAAACACCCGAGGGCGCAGGCGGCGCAGGCGATGATATAAGCGAGCCCAAAACCACAACCGAAACATCAGCCAGAAATTCCAACGTGATCTACGGCCAATTGCTTGATTTTGAGACCGACGACGAAGATGATAAAATCAACGCTGTCCTCTCATCTACCGACCCAAGCTTGGCAAAGGAAATTTTGAACGGCAAGATCACATGGGAAGGAACCAAACCAAACCGCCCTGAGGATAGTAAAAAATCGTACACGATAGAGCGCACTGGCAATGATTATCTCGGTGTAAGGTCAAACGACCCTTTGAGTGCCAGCTTGCTACAGGCAAGATTGCTGGAACTTAACCAAAAAATAGAAGTTAAAATTGTAGAAGAACTCTAGTTAAGGCAGAGCAAAAAGATGTCTCACCCAACACCGGGTGGGACTTTTATCGGTGATTAATTATACTGTGCATCGTTCAACGCCCAATAGCCTTTGGTGCCTTTTAGGGATTCGTTTTTTTGGGCGAAATCCCACGGGGTTTTGCCGGCTTTATTTATTGCCTTGGCGTCTGCACCAGCTGCCAGTAGGGCTTGAATGTTTTCTGGGGTGCCAGAACTAGCAGCCGAGTGCAGCGGTGTAGTGCCATAATTATTCCGCGCCATGAGGTCTGCACCAGCGTTTAGTAAGGATTGGATGTTCTCAGGGAGGCCGTAACGAGCAGCCGAATGCAGCGGTGTAGTGCCATACTTATCTCGCGCCATGACGTCTGCACCTACGTCTAGTAAGGCTTGGATAACTTCTGGGTTGCTAGCATAGTGCAGCGATGTAACGCCATTCTCATCCCGCGCCATGACGTCTGCACCAGCGGCCAGTAAGGTTTGGATAACTTCTGGGGTTCCAACCAAAGCGACCAAGTGCAGCGGTGTCCCGCCATTCTCATCCCGCGCCATGACGTCTGCACCAGCAGCTATTAAAGGTTGGACCGTTGCAGAGGAGCTGTAACGAGCAGCCGAATGCAGAGGTGTATAGCTTAACTTATTCCGCGCCATAACGTCTGCACCGCCATCCAACTCAGCCTGCACATCAGCCTCGGTCGCGGTTTTCCACCAATCATAATCACACAGATTGCCACATTCAGCCCCCGCCTGCGTTGCGACGGTCAACATCAGTGCTGTCAGAATAGCGCGCATAGCGTGTGCCCCTTAAACATTCACGCATTTAACATATCAGGCGTATTTGGGCTGTGAAGGATAAATTTTGAGGGCGTTTTATTAAAGGTAAATCTGAGTTTAATCGTAGTTGTCTGTGCCTTTAATTAAAGGTGCAGGAGTGCAAAAATATGTTCCCGTATCCTTTATAAATTCGCCAACGTTAAAGCTACTGGTGTATGAGCCAATTTTTTCCATTTCGACAATCGCGGCAAGACAGTCCTCTTGTCTTTCTATTTCAGAAACTACGATTGCTGCACCTCCTTGAATAGGGGCAATCCAAACCAATAACCAAATAATATCGAACATGTCCATTTCTCCTTAACAAGGGTCAACTTCCGGACACTATAGACATAGCTGCAAGCGACTATGAATGATTAGGCCAGATGTGTCTTACAACCGAGACAAGCAGCAATGGCGGTCAACGTCAGTGCTGCTATCGCGGTGCGTGTAGCGCCAAATTTTTTCAAGACGGCATCCTAGATGCTTGCTTAAGATTTTCATCTATACTTGTTGATGGAACCTTGCTGTCCATGAATACGTTAACCACAGGTTTTATCAAATCCAATTGGTCCACCGTGCCTGCCCTAATAGATACCACATTACTTTTGGCACTGTTGTTACCAAACAGCAGAGACCCACAATTAGGACAAAACCGCTTTGTCATGACACTTCCGCTATCGGCAGTATGGGAGTATGAAGAAACTTCACCAAAAATTTCAAGCTCGTCTTCTGGAACAAAAAAGTTCGTGCCAAAGACTGAGCCAGTGGCACGGCGGCAATCTTCACAGTGGCAATTGAAAATGACAGTAGGTTCAGCGTGGCATTTGTAGGTAACATTGCCACACAAACATTTTCCGGAAAAAACGGACATAATAATTCTCCTTGGACTGAGTCAAATATTATAACATGCGCCTGACAGCGCACACTCATTACCTCTTAAGGTTACTTGCTGAGATGTTAACAGACCCCGCGCTTGGCTCAACAAATATGTTCAGCATAAAAAAATGGTGGGTAAAAATACCCACCAAGTTCAACTGGGAGAAAAACAATGAAATTGTTTCACCTATCAGAACGACCAAATTTGGGAATTGTTCAGCTTCAAGCCTCAAAACGGCCTGATTGTTAGATGTAGTGCCCGACTTTGAAGGAGGTCGAGATACTACCAGATACTGTCGTACTTACCCTAGAGGAACTGCGGCCACTATTACCTACGCTGCCAGATGAATTTCTATTCGCACCCGATGCATTAGTCAAATTACGGGCCATTGAGTAGTACGTCTGGCAACCAGACAAAGGGATTATACCGGCTATGATTAACGATATGATTACTTTTTAGCTGGAAATTGTTCCACACACAGCGCGGAAAAGGTCAAATGTGACATGGCAGGTAAAACTTGGGATGAAGCAAACAGTGCCTGTACTGACGCATCTACCTAGGTTTATTAAATAAAGAACCCCAGAATCTCTAAACTCAATACTTGGCGAGTCTTTTTTATTTTAGTGTAAATAGCCAAAGTATTATTACCGAATAAACAACTCAAATACTTGCATCTATGCTTCTTAGGATGCCAAGTATGGTGCCTGATAGTTAGCCTAGCCTAAAAAAGATAAGGCCGGTCTTAGTGTCAGATACACCACCCTGGCTGTACCAAAATAAAGAAACTAAAATTTCTGTAGGCTCTTTGGGGGTGATGACTGTTTTGGCGGTTACTATTCAGACCGAATTTCGTAGTAGCGCGTTACAGGTGGGCCAGAAACAAACGGTGCGAGTGCGTCAACTAATCCTGTCTCAACGCGCCACTGGAAATATGTCTCTTGATGTTTCTTACTTTCCCACTCTTCGACTAATAGGACAGACTTGCCATCTTCTTCCGCGAAGGTCTCAACTTTAAGACAACCATCAAAAGCACGGGTATCGGGCAAAGCGCCACCAAGTAACTCCAAGAACTCCGCCTGTTTGCCATCTTTTAAAGGAAAGTCTAACGCAACCATTATAGCCATTTTAACACTCCAAATATTGACCGCATTATCAATTGGTAACTATGGATGGTAACCAAGAAAATGACAACTCCATAAAAAACAGAAATACTTCCACAACAAATAATGCTATTTAGACACACAAGCCCTGACATTAGACAACGAGTTTAGCCATGTATTGGTCGGGACTTAGTGGCTATGATGTTTTGCCTGTGTAAGGGCTGAGCCTGCGCGTTATGAGTGCTGGACATCTCATCGCGGGCTACCGCATCCTTGGCATTAGCTATCCAATTATCAATCGCAGCTGATGCACCCAACCCAAAGCCACGAACGCCGTGGAGGTTCACCTCGAACAGAAACGCCATGTCGACGGTCGCGGTATCTATCCACGTCCCACCGCTGGCTAGTACGAGTTCGCGCACCAATCCCAACGGGTCCTTTGCGTGGGCAATCTGGTCCAAGGCCAAGCGGGTTTTATCTACATCAATCATTGTACTCTCCATTCAGAACAAGCCACTTGGGAACTGACGCGAACCATTTCAAGCAGGCGAGTGCTCATGATGCAACAAATAAAATGCCCCAGCTAAGGGGCCAACTAATTATCAAACTGGAGCCGCGAAAAGACTATGTGGCTTTTTCAGCCTGTCGTGCCTCATGGGCAGCCTTCTTCTCCAGGTATTTCTCTTCAGTCAGGTTATGCCAACCAACACAGTTGTCTGTCGGTGACCGTCCGCATGTACATGCACTCATAGCTATTGCCTCCAAGGTATTTGCTTTGAATTAATAAGTATACGCAGCGCATGGCTAATTGGATTAGAGTTACCGTAGCTGTCGAGTTCGGAGCAACAAAAGGGTGTCAACTGCCACGGTGTAGCGGACTGCGCTCTATATTTTAGATCCGTCACGCCCTTGGAAAAAGCGTCACATCCGTCATAAGCGTCATAAGCATTGTTTTCATTGATATTTTTCATGTCGCTTGCACTGACGCATGACACAATGACGCTTATGACGCTTTGCTGGGGTTAGGCCTGTGGCTGTCAGTAGGGCCTAGTCGATGTTACCGATCGTATCTCCCAATGGCGGCTCTGAGTTGGCTCACATGATAAAACCGGCTGGTTGCGTCGCGATCGGGATAGACCTCGAATTCTTTGAGAAATTGCGCGATCCGCTTTGTCGAGATCTGCTGACCACGGTTCCAATGTTCCCACGCTGAGTCCTCCAAGAAGACCAGCTTTTGCTGCAACTCTCCACTACCGATCTTTGGGTCCGTATAGCCCTCCAGAACCTCGGCAATATCATGCAACAGCATTACACCGTTTGACACCTGCTGCGCTTCTTCACGCGCCTGTGCCAACCCCACAAACGCTTGCCTGAGTGTTTCTGGCCAGTGACCGCCCACTGCATCTGCGATGGCGCAAAGAGAGCGTACGTTGTCCTGGGCACGGTCGTTCAGAGCCTGTGGCACTTCTGGGTCGCAAGTGCGCAGGCCAATCTGGTTATCTTCGTACCAACGCGCCAGCATACGCTGGATAGGATGAAGCTCTGCCTTGCGTCGTTCGTTAAAGCCCTCAGTTTTGTCAGTCTTCAGTTTGCGTTTCAAATGCACGACGATTGATCGATCCTCGACCGTATCAGCGGGTGATCCGATCATAGCCAGCGCCTTGGGGGCCCAGACCTTGAAGGGCTTTGGCTCATGTGTGTCTCCGACCGAGCGCCAAACCATAGACGTTTGCCGGTTGTGACCACCGTTCAGCATGCAGCGCATATCATCGTTGTCTTTGAGAAACGTATCGCCCTCATCAATCAGAATAGTCGGCTTGAATTTTTCAATGACTCTGAACATTACCGCTGGCGACATGTTAATTGTGTACATGGGCTTGGGCACAAGTGCACTGATTACAGACATCAAGGTCGATTTCCCACATCCCTTTTCTGGCGATATTGCGGCCAGTATCGGGCTGATGTCAGCCTCTTCATGGGCCCAGGCATGCGCAATCCAAACTGTGATGGCAGGGGCGCTATGTTCTGGCAGAACGCAAAAACGGAGTAGTGTGTCATGCACTAGGTCCAATACGGCACAACCGTCAACGGGCTCATCCCATTGTTCCGTGATCTGAAAATATTCTGGCTCGTCATCAATTTTGGCTTTAGAGTTTTTCACCGGTTCGCATGGTTTCTGTTGAGCCGTCGTGGCCAGATCTATGAACACATCAACGTCATCATTGTTTGCGTCCATCCAATCGGAAAAATCACCCTTGTCAGGCAATCCTTCGCGGTAGTCCCACAAGACAAAGCAATCGATCCCACTTTTAGTCAGCGAGGCGTAGACTTTTTGCGCATGGTTTGTCCCAGCTTTGTCATTGTCGGGTACGATACAAACGGTGCGATCTTTGAGATGCGTGTTCAGTTCATCTTTCCAGTTTTTTGCGCCACCGACATTACAAGTTGCCAGCAGTCCGCGATCCCAACCACGTTCGACGTCTTTTTCACCCTCAAAGATAAACGCCAGCTTGTCAGAGAAATCCTCGGCTAGACGATCTGCGCCGTATGGGACATTAGACACGCCTTTGACGCCAGGTGTGAATATGCCGTTCTCATACCGCATTTGTCTCCATGCTCCATCGCAGAGTTTAACCGATTTCCTATTTATTGAGCCATTAGGGTTTCTGTAGATATGTTCACGTACAACATTAGATCCTTTGACACTTAAGTCAGTGACTACGTCATCTGAGACTAGGCCCTGTGCCTTCAGCCATTCTCTGGCTCCACTAGGGTCAGTTGCGTGACCCCGGTGAATTACAAAGTCATAAACACCGCCGCCAGTCTCTGCCTCAAAGTCGTAAAACGTATCATTTTTTGGGTTAACACTCAGGGAGCCTTTTGTCCCAAAGCGCCAATCATCTGCCTGTCGACTAATGGGAACTAAACCCATTGCCAAAGCTACATCGGTTATTTCACAAGGTGCTTTCATTTTTGCCTCAATACTTGAGGCGCATTGACCGTTTTGCTATACTTCGGTGGTAATCGCACATTACACGCCAAGCTTGCCCACGGTCATCGCGCCGTGGGTTTACTTTTTGTACAGTTTGCTAAATTGCTCGGGGAGTGCGTCCAAGGTGGCACGCACAGCATGGTCTGAGAGCAATTCTAAGCTTGCACACAGTCTGATCAGGCTATTTCGACTGGTCACATAGGAATGACCGCGCCATACGCCCCGGTGCAAGGGTTCAGCTGACCGCTTCTGGATCATCCATTGCAGATGATCTTTACAGACAATCACACGCCAGCGCGGCGCCAACTGGACGACAACTTGACTGAAACCGTCATCACGCTCCCGATTGGATAACTTCAATGACCCGAACGCAGTCATTCTGCAGGCAGCCGGCTTGAGGTTTGCTTTTGGCTTTCCAGCCAGCTGATGACCTCAGTTTCCTGCCAATAACGCCGCTTCTTGATGTATATTGGCTTGGGAAAATTCAGGTAAGGGTCGTGGAGGTAGCGCCAGATTGTCATGTCGCTAACGCCGCCGCATAGGTTACGTAATTCACGGGCTGCTATTCGTTTATGTGTATTCAATGGTCCACTCTTTCTCTGTTAGAACGAATGGCTCCTAATATTCACATATGTTCAAATGAGGGGAGGTTCTAAATCTTTCCCTTCGGCATAGAGATTTAGGACCTCGGCACATGCATATTTTGCTGCTGGAAAATCAAAGTTTAGAATTTTACAAATTTGGTTCACTGCTTTGACATATTTTTTCTTTGGATTCCCTTCAGAGTTCATCGGTAATGTCCTCAATGTTGATCTGTAAAATATTGCGACATATCGAGCTATGTATCTTGGCTTCCAGTTTTTCCTGCTTATCGATTTTGGGACTTCGTCAATTAGGTCAATCAAATCTGAACTTGCCTCGCACCATTTCCTCAATTCAGTCCTGAAGGTGTCTGATGAACTTGTGAAGTCGATTTGATGCACCTTCCAGGCGGGAGTGAGGGGTGTGTTAGCATCGATTATCAGCGATATTTTTTTTATGATTTGTGGATCAATACAATCAAGAGATTCAATTACATTTGATATTTTCAAGTTGAATGACTCTAGAGTTTTCTCAGTTTTTGTCGGCTCAAAGAATAGTTCATCTTCCTCCATTCTGGCAATCATAGCGACGCATGTCCGAAGGTCCGTTTCGATCGCAGGGCTAATTTCATCATATGATTGATAATTTGTATTTTTACCGACCATTATTTGTAAAATATTAGCAATCTTTACCAGTTTGTTCTCATCTATGATCTCAGACATGTATTTCCTCTATTAGCTCAGAAATCATCGTAAAGTAATTAGCGAGTGCCTTTCGCTTTTCTTTCTCGTACTCATACCGATTGTAGATCCCTGCTACGCCAGCAAAGGCTCCGCTGCTTCTATTCTGCACCCGCTCGATAACTTCCTGAAAGACGCCACAGCGAGCCATACCGCTAGCCGCAGTCCGACGCAGGTCATGTAGCCTCCAGTGTTGTATGTCGCCTTTACCATCTTCATTTGCGTAAGCCTGCATGCGAACCTGCAACCTGCCAGCAGCGCGACCAAGATTGCCCACGGGCTTCTTCCCCGAACTGGTGAATAAATAACCCTCAGCGTGCGGTATTCCTGCGATTAAGCTCTGCAATCCCTCAGGCAGCGGCACAGAGTGGCTCTTGCCATTCTTTGAACGCTCACCGGGGATTTTCCAGACATCACCCTCAAGCTCATCAAAGGTCATATCGGACACCTCTGCTCTGCGCTGGGCCGATAGCAACAGGAACTGAAAGTAGGTTCCATAAGGATAACCCATGTCATTGCTGGCTTTCCAAAACCAGCTGATCTCCTCATCTGTCAGAATACGTTCTCGTGACTTCTCTCGGACAGGCGATTTTAAACCTTCGCAGGGGTTATGCTGAGCTAAATCTCTTGAGACTGCCCAAACAAAGAACTTCCGCATTGCAGAGAGCGTTCTGTTGGCCATTACAGGGC
>JGI24004J15324_10000940_pt1 | contig 11622 bp, 17 predicted proteins | sample LinPmetageLP32_FD_15324 | JGI IMG/M metagenome (IMG submission 15324)
TAACTAAATTGTATATGTCTGGCACTATCCGCAGCTGGCTTCATTACGTTGATTTACGTGGTAGCCACGGTACTCAGAAAGAGCACATGTCAATTGCACGTTCTGTTGGTGAAATACTTGATACAGAACTTCCTACTATTGCTCGCGCAATGTGGGGATGAAGCCTAAGATGAAGACTGGAAAAACATACAGTCATAATGAACTTTATTGCCGCAACTATTGAACTACGATCCTTTATCTCTGATCCGATCAGCGCTTATGGGCTTGACTATTGTGGTGCTGATGCTGTTGTGCCCGCTGGCAGTGGTGCTTCAGAGGTCAAACTACGAATCCTTTGTTACAACCGAGAAGGATCCAAGCTATCCCTCTATAAAAATTGGAAAGAAGGTACCCGAGCATTGATCACAGGNAACCTTGTCTTCTCTGATGATGTAAGCAAGCCCNTGGATCTTATTGTCACAACTATCGAACCATCAATTCCAGACAATGTGTATTGCAACCAAGTTGTTCTTGGTAATGCATTCTTCGCATCAAATGAAATTAAAGAACGTAAGAATAATCAGGTTGCAGTCAAGATTGGTACAACACTAGATAACTCAGACATTGTTACATGGCTATTTCTCGAAACACATGAATCACGTAAGAAAAAACTTACAGATCGAATCCGTAGTGGACGCCCTATCTGCGTTCAAGGCTACCTCCGCGAATATCGCAAAGAAGGTGGTGACAGTCCTTATCGAGCTATCGTCGCTTCAGATTTTACTACTCGAAAAGATAAAGAGCGAACTCAACGGAATCCACAAACGAACGGTTCAGCGGCGGGTTACTCAGAGGTGGATCCGACGCCGGACTATTGATCGAAGCAAGCACCTCAAGTCAGGNTTACCTGGCTGGGATGCACCGGTTTATAAATAGCGTTTAGGCATTTGGAGTGGGTCCACCCATCATCCCAAAATGTCCGAACGCTTTTTCAGCACCCAATGCTTTCTCTAATTCTGGTGTCAATCCAAATGTTGACATACCAGTTTTNTGNATGTTTGCTAACGATGGATANTTATCTCCAAGCAGCATTCCTGCAATTCCACCTGACATATCAGTGCCTGTTAAGCCGGGGATAACACCTTGAGACATGTCTTTACCAGTAATTGCACCAAGCAATCCACCCTTCAAAGCATCTGCAAATCGCATCATTAATTATCTCACATTTACCAATTGTACTAACTATATTTAAAAGGTCGATAATTACTACATATGACCCTACAAGTATTGCCTCCTGAACTTCTTGAGGCACCTAAAGACAGAATTGAAACTAAAGAACCACAACCATACTGGAAACCAAGTTCACTTAAAGATAGTGAGAGCGAAGAGTTTCGTCTCCTCGGATGCTATGAAACTGGTCACGCAATCATGGGATGGCAGTATGCATCCGAAGCAAAAGGCCCAGACGGGGAACTTAAATTCAACGGCTACGTTGTTTCTAGGACTCATCCTGGTAGCCCTGCTGATATTGCCCGCGAAACAGATTGGTCTAAACCCGACCGTCCAAAAATTGATGGCTCCTACGTCAAGCCACGTAGGTTTTTAGCCTGGGTTGCTACGAGTGCTTCGCGAAGTCGTTTAGAGGTACTATTCATTGAACAAAAATCCCTTAGAGATCAACTCACAGAAATTCTTCAAGAAGCTGAAGATTACACTTGGACGGAAGACGGGCTTGCTAATTTTTCAATCAAGATTACTCGCAAGGGAGCCGGTCTGGAAACTTCATACAGCATTCTTCCGAAGGTCCGTAANGTCCCAGATAAAATTGTTTCAACTTGGGAAAAAGAAAAAGAAACCATTTGGCTTCCTAATTTTTTTGAAGGCAAAGATCCTTTCGAAGGCAAGCAAGTGGAGTCTAAAGGTCTTCCAGCTGGTGGAACCGACAAACGCGGAGCCTACGTAAAACCTAATACAAAAACTAAAGCGTCAGTTACAGAGACTGAAGCAGAATTCTAATTACTAATTAATAATGACTAATTCAAATTTACAGAATTTGCCTCCTGAAATGCAAGCTCGACTTGCCGATATCCTTACACAAGCAAATGCTACAACTACTGGGGCTACTGGGAATATGCCTCCTAACGTACAGCCTACTCCGACTAATCCACGGCCTCCTTCCTTAATGGATCACGTGGTTGCACTTCGACAAGAAGTTAATCAATTGTCTCAGCAAACCTATGCAACTGGTCAAGTTGTTGAAGCAGTGGGTCAAGCTGTAGGAGAGTTATACCAACTCTTTCAAACGCAAACCGGCACTACAGATTACAGCACAAATTATCAAACGCAACAAGGTGTAGATGGTGACTTCTGATCTTCCATACAGAATCCAAACTTCCGCCGGACATAGAAAGTATCTATGCTCCGGCATTTATATGCCGAGTGTAACTACTGTTCTCTCGGCTACTGAAAGCGAAAAGTCCAAAGCTGGTCTTAGGAACTGGCAAAAGAATAATCCGGGTGCGCTAGAGGCAGCATCAACTCGCGGCTCGGCTATTCACCTTGGATGTGAGAACTACCTCCGTGGATTAGACCCTGCGATTCCTGAAGATTATTTAGATTTTTGGAATGGTATGTCGACATACCTTGATTGGTTTGATACAATTCATTGGTCGGAGCGTCCTTTGCGTCCTGACTGGAATCACTTAAGAAGTGAAGATAGAGAAGTCGCATTTGTTTGGAGTACGGAGCATAAATATGCAGGTTGTCCTGACCTCATTGGTGAAATCGGCGGAGTACGAATTATTGCTGACTTTAAAACTAGCAATGCTCCTTACTGCGCTTCTTTTCCTGATCGTGGAGATCGAATTGGATTCGGTGGTTACCGAAAATATACGAAGTGTGCGCAGCAAATGGCCGCGTACCGATACGCATTGAACGAGCGTACTGGTTTCCTGTGTGATGCTGCTTTGATCATTGTTTCTACACCAGAAATAACTCAAGGCATCTTCATTGATGGAGATCAGCTTGCTTTACACGAATCACGTTTCTTGAAACGTTGTCAACAATTCCATGAAATAGATAATGAAACTACGGATTGCAGTACACAAGAGTTGCAAAAACAAGCAGAGTAAACCTGCTCGCGATTGGCAAAATATTTTAGAAGATCTTGATTGGTTGCTTGGTTGGGTACAAAACGGATATGGCTGGTGTGCAACTCACTTCCAAGCCAGACACAGAAAAGCTGACAATTCAGCTGGNTCCAACATGGTCGTCATCGACTTTGATGGTGACACTACCCTTGCTCGCTTCTGGTCAACCGATACAGCAAGACACTGGTGTGCAGCTACCTATACATCAGCTAGTCATTCAGAGACAGAGCACAGGTTCCGAGCCCTTTTCCCTCTAGGCAAAGAGCTGAACTCCACTGCTGAACACAAGGGTGCCTATTGGCTGATCGTGAATCGATTACTTGCAGAGCTAGAGCTCAATGAGCTTGCTGATAACTGTGGGCAAAAACCTGAGCGTCTGTGGTTTGGGAATACAAAAGCAGAGATAAACAAAAACAATGAGTATGAACCAGTTCCTGAATTTCTTCTCAATGATATTGCCTATGAAGAATCTTCCAACTTTATCTCAGCTGACGTAACCGAGATAGACATTAAACGTGCACAGTGGCTTCTAGAAAGCTTCTTAGTGCCTTCTGACGATGGTGAGTATGAAACATACTATGTACCTGTCATGGCAGCTTGTGCAGGCATTGGTCAGCCTGTATTTGATTCATGGGTTGAGTGGGTTCTAAAAGGACACCATGGTGAAAAACGTGAAAATATACAGCCATTTAAATGGAGAGGTCTTGGTACTTACTCTGGTCCAACTACACTGTATTCACTTGCTAAAAAGCAAGATGCAGATTGGGCACATAAGCTTCCATCACACCTAAGATTTGGTGCTGTCGGAGCAGCTGCAGGTTATACAGAGTTTGATCCAGTACCAGATATTGATCAAATTCTAGAATCACACATACAACAAAAAGGTAATAAAACATCTATGAGTAATCTTGACGACAATATTGTTCCTGAGCCTTTACCAGATTCAGATCAAGTCAAAAAAAGAGGACGTCCTAAAAAGACTGATGATGATCTAGCTAAACAACGTGAGTCAGATGTNCAAAAAGTAAAAGAAATTCTTTCTAACTTACGTAAGAATGAACTGACCGGAGCAATTGAATACACACAANATGGTGGAGAAGTTGTCTTCCTCCAAGGTCAAGACTTAGATCTTATGACTACTAAGCTTGCTTGCGAGAATGGTGTATTNATTCCTGAGCAACGTATTAAATCAGCTATTCAATATGCAGCCAGTAGGAATCGCTACTGTCCTATCAGGTCATATCTAGATCACTGCTCATCAAATGTTGAACCTTTTGATGGCTGGGACAATATTGGTGAAACCTTCTTAGGTAACTCTAATCCGTTAGCCACTATGACTATGCAACGGATGATGATCGGTGCTGTAGCTAGAGCATACGATCCAGGTTGCACCATGTCTTGGCTACCAATCTTAGTTGGTCCACAAGGTGCAGGTAAATCAATGTTTGCTCGAAGCCTTGTACCCCAAACTCTATTCTCAGAAATTACCACTCCTCTAGATACTTTGATGAGGGAGCAGTATCGACTGCATGTTGCGTGGCTTCTAGAGTTGCCTGAAATTGACAATTACTTTAACTCAAGGAATATTGAAAACTTTAAAAATCTAGTAACTACTCGTGTTGATGAAGTCCGTTATCCCTATGCTTCGCTACCTAGCAAGCTTCCTAGGCGCTTTGTGTTTATTGGTACTACTAATCGTAACCAGTTTCTGGTTGATAGTACCGGTAACCGTAGATTTGTCCCTCTTGAGTTAGGACCAGGCTTCCAAATTCCTTGGAAAGAACTGTGTAACTTGAGGGATAGTTTGTGGGCTTCTGCTGTATCTGCATATCGAAACAATGAAGGATATGAGTTTACAAGTGGTGAGATTGCACATATATTTGAGTACATCCAAGAGTTCGGTGATCCCGATCCTTGGCTTGATAAGATTGCATCCTATGTTGCAATCAGAGAAGAAGTCAGAACTGCTGATGTTCTTACCAATGCTCTAGAACTTGACCCTCGTAATCAAGGTCGTAAAGAGAGCAGACGAGTAGCAGATGTTCTTCAATCAATGGGTTGGAGAAGACTTGTTACAAGCAGAAAAGATCCCAATGGGAGATCCAAGTCTGTACGTATTTGGCAACGACCTAAGAATGATCCTCTAAATGAAGATCACATTCTTAATGACTTCTAATTACACTTTAAATAAGTAAATTTATATTATTCAGATACAATGAAAGCTAAAGATATCAAGATTGGGCAACGTGTTTCTGTGTCTCCTATTGACCGAATCGCCCTAATCGTAGGCCATCCCGAGTACTACACGCCTCGTGCACAGTTAGTACGAATTAAGTACGAAAATAGCACTCGCTATGAGCACAAGATTAATCATCAACTCACTTTGCTTCCTACACAGGAACAGTACCCAGCTCATGGTGGGTTACATGTAAAACCCGAGGGTACTTTTTAATGCCTGAATCCCAGCCAAGTAAAAAGGTTGGTGGCCATACTTATGGACGCCGTAATCTTATTCTCTCTAATACAGCAGAAGAGGGTGCCCTCTGTCTTTACAGCGGTCACTCGATAGGCAGGTTTAGTTCTAGCTCTATGCGCTATGACAGCCATCAAGCCTGCGTGCGCTGCGTAGCTGCTGCAAGAGAAGGGCGTATGTCCTTCAACATCGATCGGCTACTAAAGAAAGAACGTAAGCGTGCACTTAAGTTTTGGTCAAAGGTAGACATTGCCCAACCTGATGAATGTTGGGAATGGCAAGGCTATAAAGGCAATGGCAATGGCATGCCTCAATTTCCGTGGAGGCGGCCAGGCATCAGTACCAGTACNCAACACCATCCACAGCGTGTTGCTATGTGGTTTACGTGGGGAGATCTTGGCTACACTGGGGTTAAATCTACGTGCGGCAATAAGTACTGCTGTAATCCTTTTCACCTTATACCCCAGAAAATTGGGGTCTTTGTTGACTGTGATTCTTATCTAGAAAGTTTTGAGCTTGCNTGCGAGTTACATACTCTCAAGCAACAAATTGCTGAGTACAACCTTGAGCAAGCTGTCAAAGAACAAGAGAAACTTATCTCTCAACAGGAATTAGAAGACAGATCAAATCTACTTTTTGAGCCTGACACCAACTTCTCAGATAGATTCCAAGCTGTTGTAGAAGATATGCTCAGTGGCCGTCATCCTAGCCAATCATTTACATCACCCAAGAAACGTGCTGTAGATGATGAAGATGAAAACTCCACGGAAAATTTTTAATTAACCTATCCTTAGTAAAGAGTCATTTTAATATGTCTAGACGTAGTGATCTACTTCAGCGGCTAATTTCATCAGAGAAATTTGGCAAAGAGAAAGAACAAGAGCAGCAGTTCCTTATGGCTACTGCTGAGTTGATTCTTTCAGATCTTATTAATATCGCACTTACGGGTGTAGAAAAAAGAGGGACTGGCTCATTAGTCATCAATCTTTTAAATGATTCCACAACGTTCATGTGGCCTGAATCTATTGAGTTTGATCTTAAGACAGCAGAGCGAGAAGAAGACAAGGAAATTGTTGACTTCCTTCGTGACCTGCTAGAAGAGATTGAAAACAATGACTGGTCCACAAATGTCTTAATAACATTAATTAGTGATGCTGGAACAAGAACATTTGCAGTCGAAGCAGGTAGGTGCCAAGAAAGCTTTAGAGCGCTCGCAGAAGAATTTATCGGATAAGCTTGCTGCCAAAGGATTAAAGCTCCCCCTATATCCCACACCACAGATCATTGATCGTGCACGTGCTGTTATGGGAAGTATTGACTTTGATCCAACCTCAGATCCCGTCCAACAAGTTTTAGTTGATGCAACCTCAGTTCCAAATATTGAAGTCAATCCACTTCAAGAGCACTGGCATGGAAATGTTTGGGTAGCACCTAAAGGTGCAGTTAGAGACTGCCGAATCTGGCTGAACAAAACTATTAGCGAATACCGCAATGGATATATCAATAGCTTTGTACTCTTTAGCAGTGCTTCCGAGCTCCTCCGTGCAGCTCCACTTCTTTGGGATTATCCAATTTGTATCCCATTCAAAAGAGTTAAACAACTTCGTGCAACTTCTACAGGGTTTGAAGCTGTATCTCCATCGACCTGGAACTTGATTGTATATGGCCCTCCAATTCATCAAGCATTAACTGACATTGATAAAGTCTCACTGTTTTATGACAGCTTTAGAGATATCGGTCGTGTTATTTACAGTGAATATGCAGGGGATAATTGGAAGAAAGACCTTGAATATTACGAAGAAAATAAGGGTAATATCTGATGTCTAAGCACATTGCTCCCGATTGCTTGTACACCCTACCTTCTGCTGATAAGGTTCATCCCTGTCGATTGATTGTTAAAGATGGTACTTTAATGTGGAAGCATGCGCTTTTATTTGAAGATGAGTTTGTTTGCTTGCCTAAATCAGAAGCACACGAGAGACACATAATAAAAACTGCTCAGCGCCTAGAGGAACTGAACAGTTGGGTTTCTCAAGGATTAGAGCCTTGGAACTCTTTACAAATTAAAGGTTGGTATCAGCCTTTCGTATCCGAACTATCTGAAGGTATTGCTGCTTATTTCGTACATAGCACTCATGACCTTTCAACAATGTTTACTGACTTATCGCCACACATTCAAGATCATGAGACTCTAGAACTACGTAAGAATTATCTATTCTTCCAACGTTGTTGACACTAAGGCCGCTTATCTGCGGCTTTAATAGTTTAACGAATCAACTAAACGATTGAGATACCATTGTGCTTTCTCTGCATCTTCTTTACCATTTGATTTGTACCACAGACGCAGCAAATATTTCAGTACTTGTGCCTGAAGAAACCCTTGCTTAGTGCTAGGTGCAGCCTCGATTGCGTCTTCAATTACTTCAATAGCTTCGATCCGGCCAGCTGTGTAATGAGCAGGGCTATTGACCATATCTGTAGTCACTTCTTTCTCTCCGTATTCCCAGATCTTATCATTTGTAAATTTAAGGGTTGGGAAGAAACTCTCTTCTGAAAAATTACCTTTGACTGTGCTCATTGTTTGTCTCGCATATTGATTGCTCACTACTTAATATAGATACTAGAATCAAATACTGTGGATATGCCAAGCCCTAAAGGTGACCCGACTTACATCAAAAATAAAGAACGATTCTTTATAGATGTAGCCTTAACTATTAGTAAAGCATCTACACATCCCAAATGCCCTGGCGGATGTATTATTGTGCGAGATAGAGAGATTATAGGAGATGGTAGAAGCTTAGTTACAGACAGCATGGTGGAGATTGACTGCATATCATATGCAATTGCAGCTGCCGCTAAAGCAGGGACTCCTGCAATCGGAGCTGTAATTTATTCAACTCGATACCCGTTTTCGACATCTATATTTCANGCACANATGATGGGAATCAAAAAGATTGTTCTCCTGGCTCATGACTGGGAGCCATATTACAAAGAAGAGTTCAGACGTTCTGCACGTCTTGCTCGCGAATTAAACATGGCAATTGAGCCTGTGTTTTTAGACAAAGACCCAAGATTTACCAAGAATACAAATGACCGAGATATTGACGAAACTCTCTACCCGGAAGCAAACCCGTTTGCGCCAGATAAATATGATCCAGACAATGCAACACATACCTTCGATGACAACACAACTACTCTTTGACCTTGAATCAACTGGACTACTCCGACGTGGATCTACTCTCCACTGCATGGTTATGCGTGATGCTGTCGACAGCAGTACTCATATCTTTGATCATCAGCCTGACCGTTCCATCATCCAAGGAGTAAAGAAACTAGAAGGTGCCGATCTACTTATCGGGCACAATATTATTGGATTTGATATTCCATTACTGAAAGAACAGTTCCCTGACTTTGATCCCAAAGGTCAAGTCATGGACACACTTGTGTTGAGCAGACTTTTCTACCCACACATCGAAGATCGTGACTACGAACGTCGTCCCAATGGTATGCCACAACGTATGTATGGCAGACACTCACTCGAAGCTTGGGGATATCGACTGAAGTGCTTCAAAGGTGACTTTGGTAAGCACGATGGCAACTGGGCTGTCTATACACCTGAAATGTTGGATTACTGCATCCAAGACACCGAGGTCACCCTCAAACTATGGCAACTTATGCAACGGAGAATCAAAGACTATGCCTGATAAAAACGCACCATTGACTTCAGAAGAAATTACTGAAGCAGCTGACATCTTTTTCCCACTATTTTATATTGTTCATAAACGTATGCCAGAGTGGGCAACGACTGAAGATACATTGAAAGTTATGGAAAATGTAGCCAAGTTAGCTCAAAAAGAAAGATCTAAAAAACGAGAAGAAGCTACCAAACTGAAGTTCGGTTTTAACAACACACTTAATACTGAAGAGGATACTAATGAAAGTGATTGATTGCGTTGCACTTGAAATGCGCATGGCATCCATCATGGCTCAGCAAGAGGCAAGTGGTTTTCGCTTTGATCTACAAGCTGCTGAACGTGTGCGTGCTGAGTTTGAACAGGAGATGAAAGATCTCCAAGATAAGATAGCTAAACGTTTTATTTATGTTCCCGGAAAGGTGTATACACCTAAGCGTGCAAATAAAACTAAAGGNTATAGCGCTGGTGCGCCTATGACCAAGCTGCTTGATTTTAATCCTACGAGCCGTCAACACATTGCATGGGCTTTGCAGAACTTCAGCAGTGCTCGCTTTACGAAAGTCACTGACACAGGTAAGCCAAAGGTTGATGAAGCTGCACTATCCGAGCTACGTGACCGGGCACTGCAGCAAGGCAACACCAAGCTGCATGAGGAGTGTGAGATGTTTATTCGTCTTTTAACTCTTCAGAAGTGGATGGGACAACTGTCTGAGGGTTCGAACTCCTGGTTCAACACTATTGCTGATGACGGCTGTATTCATCACAGCTGCTCACTTGCGACAATCAGCGGTAGAAATGCGCATCGATCTCCAAATTTGGGCCAGGTTGTATCTGCACCTTGGGCACGTCAGTTATTCATTCCTCACCCTGGCATGGTGATGGTAGGAGCTGATTTAGAAGGACTCGAACTTCGGGCACTTGGGCACTACCTCGCAGTCTTCGATGAAGGAGCTTTTGCTGATGTTGTTATCAACGGTGATATTCATACTCAGAATGCAGAGCGCGTTGGTTGCACAAGATCTGAGGTAAAGTCCCTGGTCTATGGGTTTATTTATGGAGCCGGTGATGTCAAGTTGGGTCACATTTTACATCCAGAGTTGAGTGATGCTCAGAAGAAATCACTTGGTACTGAGCTACGTCGTAAGTTCCTTGATGCTATCCCAGGTCTTGAACCATTAGTCAATGCTGTCAAAGCTAAAGTTCGTAGTGCTGGACAACTAAAAGCACTAGACGGTCGTCCTATCTTTTGTCGAGCAGAACATAGTTCATTGAACTTTTTGCTGCAGTCATGTGGTGCGATTTTGAGCAAGAGATGGTGTGTCATTGGACAAGATTTGTTAGATGAAGCAGGTCTTGTCTATGACCATGACTACACCCGCTGTGCATACGTGCACGATGAAGTTCAACTTTCAGTTATTCCTACAGAAGTAGACAGGGTTAAATCCCTGCTTGTAGAAGCAGCACCTATGGCAGGCAAGTATTACAACTTCCGTGTTCCGATTACTGCTGCTGCAGACAACGGCGATAACTGGGCTGCAACTCACTAAAATATATTTAGTTATTAATATAATTATGGATACAGATACCAAGCTCATGCTCAGTAAATGTGCTGAGCTGTGCGAAAAAGTTTACTCAGAAGAACTTGATTACATTGTTGATGAAAGCATTCCTGGTTACCAGATATTTGCTATTGAAGGCACTAAAGAGAAGATTGATTGGTTTACCAATATTAAATTCTTATTCCGCTCAAATGGTATGCATCGTGGGTTCAAAGCAAACGCTGAACGCACAATGGTTCGAGCTATTGCAAATGGATATGAACTCAATGATGACAAGAAGCTAGTCCTTACGGGCCACTCTTTAGGAGGTGCATCTGCTGTATGCCTTGCAGACCTACTTAAAGAGCGCTTCCCAGACCTAACCATTGTCACGTTTGGTGCGCCACGTCCAGGCAACCGCTGCCTACGTGAGCGTCTTACAGGCTTTGAGCATTACCGTTACCGGCATGGTGATGACATTGTTCCTCTTACTCCTCCATGGCTTACAGGTTACGTGCATACAGCCCCTGTAATCATGCTGGAAGATGCCAATGATCGTTTACTTGATCGGATCCAAGATCACAACATTGGTTCTTATCGTATTCAACTTAATAAGTATCTGCTTTCTGTCTGATTGATACAATCGCAATATGGAAGAACTTCATATTGCTGCTGAGTTTGATGAGCGTGCAATACGTGCGCTCCATTGTGCTGTGTCTATGACACTAGAGAAATGGACAGGGCAAGGTAAGGTAGATCAAGAAGAACTGTTTATGCTAAAGCATTTT
>JGI24004J15324_10000944_pt1 | contig 11603 bp, 29 predicted proteins | sample LinPmetageLP32_FD_15324 | JGI IMG/M metagenome (IMG submission 15324)
AAACATAAAAACTTAACATAACTCCGTAAACATAAAAACTTAACATAACTCCGTAAACATAAAAACTTAACATAACTCGCAGTGTTGATAATGTATGTGAAGAAACACCTCCTTATTTGTGTTCATCGGGTATGTAGTCATGTTAGTGCTCACTCTTCAACAGAAAAACTTAACATAACTCCATAAAGTCTCATACTATAGCCTAGCATATCCAGACCAGTCTGTCAAGGTAAAAACTTAACATAACTCCATCAAGAATCAGCATCTCTTTAGAGATAAAAAAACTTTCCCTTTTTACTTGACAGATTTTTCCATCGTGTTACATTACCAATATAACCAAAAAGGAGGTCGCAATGACAAACTATATACTAACCTTTATATCGGGTGTGTTTCTCGGAGTAGTATTCCAGAATGACATACCCATAATCAAAGACATTGATCACAACAAGATCCGCACACACTTGGTGCATATATTCAACTCACTCACGGCAACAGCAAAATGAAACGTAAATTTGAAATAGGCGATCTCGTCACGCTGACGAATAGCGACTACAAAGACATTCGCAGAGGTACATTGGGTATAGTAATGGAACCCATAAATGAACGCAGATGCATGATGAACGTGTGGATTGATGGACAGTCTTGGTCTTTCACCGAAAGTGAGTTCGTCCACGCCCGTGATTATAAGGAGAAGAAATGAAAGTAGGACACATATACAGTTGTAAGTTTCGCAACAGATATGAGCGACACCGTCCAGACGAGTTGCGAGGATGGGACATGCTTATGTTCTTACGGACAGAGACTATTGATCGCTCAGATGGTGTTATCATTACCAACTATCGTTTCTATGATATACTATCAAGCGAGACACGATTGCTTGACGAGGGTCTTATCCAATACTGTGAAGAAGTAATCTTGGAGGAGATATGAGAATAGGAAGTGTAGTAAGGCATAAAAGGTTTGGAGACATTGGCATCATCACTGCGATTTACGAAAACCGTATAGTCTTTATTACCAGTGGAAAACCTTGGAGAACATATCTACATGCAGTAGAGGTAATATGTGAGTAGCAGAAAAAAGTTTACCTTTTTGCTTGACAAATCTTTTCAACATGTTACATTACTAATATAACCCGAACAAAAGGAGTTCCTCATGAAGATAGGGGCGTTGGTAAAATGGTCAAAAGAGTGGATAGACGGCTATGATGGCTCAGTATACACTCCACCAGAGATACAAAACATTGCAAGTCAAGTTGGGATTGTTGCGAAACAATCATCCACCTTTGATTTGTGTTGGATTGTCATTTGGAGTGGTGGCGACATAGACGAGTGTCACCCTGATTATCTGGAGGTAATATGCGAATAGGAGATTTGGTCAAGATAAACTATCCTACATTGGGATTTTACCAATCTTGTAGGAGAACCGATCTTTTTCTCTTGACAAAAGAGTTCACCAATGCCACTGGTGAATCGGATGGCTATTCCTACCAGTATATCGGAGGAATAAACCTAAGAAATAATCAGTTTTACCACCTTTCCAGAAAGGACTTGGAGATAATATGCGAGTAGGCGATTTAGTGAAACTGTCCATCCGTGGCAAAACATCTATGTGTACGGGGTTCCATAAAGAACCAGCCAAGTATGGCATTGGTGTATTCCTAGGTTGGGCGAGAGGTAGCGAACACATAGCAACCGTTTATTGGTTCGGTGGATACGGATACACAGACACTCACAAAGATTTTTTTGAAAAAATACTTGACAAATCTGCTCAACAGGATACATTACTAACATAACGACAAAAACCCTAACACTGGAGAAAACATGTCGCACTATGGAAACCAACCACCACAGGTCGGAGACCTATTTGTAAGCGAGACACAAGGGAGACTACACATCCTTGTCTCTTATGAGTTTGTCTACAAAGACAGGGTTGACTTTTACAAATACTACAAAGCCAAACTCAAAAGGCTCGATGATGGTGCAATCACATCATGGACTAAGCCACAACACGAGTTTTACAGAAGGTATAAGCCCCTACAACCCGACCCCCAAACCTAAACGGACATAATTTGTCCGTTAAAGTAACAGAAAAAACTTGACAAAGCATCCACAAACGGTTACATTATTATATAGCCACAAAACATGGAGACATAATGACTAAGAAAAAACTAACGAAGAAACAACGGGCTGAGATGCTTTACAATGCAACGATGATAGCCGAGGGTGCGATGGACGAGACAAACGACATGTCCTACATTCAAGCATGGCAACACCTTGTAGACACTGGTGTCGTGTGGGAACTACAAGGTTTCTATGGACGAGCAGCCCACAGGATGCTTTCAGAAGGCACACTAAGTCCCGCACCAATCGAAGAAGACACCCCAAACAACGAGGATGAACAATGAACATCGGAGACCTTGTAGAAGTAACCAGTGGTAACAACCCTTATTTCGGAGAGATCGGCATTNTNACCAAACNNCTGAATAACTTCTTTNTNTATGCNATGNTTCCAAGTGGCGAGTTTATCTTCAGCCCCGAATCACTGGAGGTGATAGGATGAANATCGGAGACCTTGTAGACTACAACGACGCACCACACATAGTGTTAAAGATACAACCATCTAAACCAGTCGCTAGGCAAGGCTTGGAACAGGTGGTGCTGAAGAACACCAAAACACTCAAAACCCACACTGTTCCAGTAAAATGGGTAAGGAAGTAACATGGAAATAGGAGACCTTTTCCACTATCGTTTCACCTGTGGAACTTTAATCGACATCGGCATAATCTTGAGAATAGATGGCGAGGATGAGACTGTTTATGCTTACTTTTTCGGTGAAAAACGCCAAGATTGGGTTCCCCAATACATTGCAGAGGATATACTATGAACGTCGGAGACCTTGTATCGGACGAATGGGGCTACATGGCTATCATCATCGCACAAGTCGGTGTTTTAGACCGTTGGGTCATTCACTACATCGAAAGTGGAAACAAGTCAGCCCTGTTCGGTTCGAGACTTTATCCCATTCGGTCAAAAACTGTCCGAGAAAGTAACAAATAAAACTTGACAAAGTATTCATAACAGGTTACACTATAGTATAACCAAACAACTCAACCCATTTGCATCGGAGACAACATGCGAATTTTCAACAACACTCAAGAAACTGGTTCGTCCAGTGGTAACTCAAAACAATCGTGCTCTTATTGTCGTGACGAAAGTCACAACGCAAGTAATTGTCCTCACATTTCGGGAGACTGGGCTATGTTCCAAAAGTTAACCATCCCATCATCAGACCCCGACAACTGGACGAACAAGCCTTTACCGAAAGCCAACGGACAAAACTATTGGAATAACCAATCGTCCACAGCAAGATGGTTCAAAGACCCAACTGGTTGGTCAAAGTGGTATGCTCAATGCGAGAAAGCCAATGAAAAGCAACTGAAAGCAATAACCCGAGAGAAGAACAAGAAACAAGGCAAGAAGAAAGCATCCAAGTGTGGTTTCTGTGGGTCACTAGACCACAACAGGCGCAACTGTCCAACCATGGATGTGTTTAGAGAGAGTGCTCTCAAAGCAAACCGTAACTGGCGACAGTCATTCTATGACGACCTTGTCGGTAGGTATGGTATCAGCGAGGGTGCATTGTTGACCGTTAGAAAGGAAGAATGGAACGGTAACAATCGAGTTGATGTGACTGGAACAGCCATCGTCGCAAGCATCAACTGGGACGAGTTACACACTGGTTGCGACCACAATTTCAAGGGCAAAAGAACTCACCAGTCATGGCGAACCGACCTTGAGCACCAACTAAAACAATCCGTTAAACTCGGTGTTATCATCAACGGTCAAAGGTCAACCATTACACTGGGCGATGAAATGAGAATGGACACAGTTTCAGTCGGTGGCTCTCGTGGCTCTTACAACTGGGGTTTCAAGTCTGTTCTCTCAAGGTCTGAGACACTCAAGGGTCAAGAATGGATTGACCAAGGGCACGTCAATGCAGTGGACTATGTAATCAAAAAACGGTCTTACGAATGGCTCAAGGAACGTGGCTATGTCGATCTTATCGCCAAATGGTCAAAAACTGTCCGATAAAGTTAAAGAAAAAACTTGACAACACCTCAACAACATGTTATATTATTAACACACCATTTAAACACAGGAGAAAAAATGGAATACAAAGAAGAAAAAGCAGTGATTACTGCATTTATGAACCAAACCAAGGCACAGTCCCGAACACTTAAGACTGATGGACAATCGCTCTTTTCGTTTGAAAAGTTACGGATTGCTGAACATATCCCACATCAAGATGGTGGGGCTAGTACCCTAGTGTACGACTACACCTATGGTGGAGGGGCATATGTATCATCGGCTACAAGCAACCATGTGCGACTTACAAAAAAACAAGTACCAAAGCCAAACTGGGTCTCAGTGCTCGATGCGAGAGAAGTCGGACTTGTTCCTTTGGTCACCGAGAGATACCATCATGGTACACCTCGTCAACCATAAAAAAATAGGCACAGGTTATGCCTTGCAAGAAACGGATGGTCGATGGGTCGTCCGTTTCCACTACAACTACAACAAATATTTCGTGTTCACAAAGAACGCGTTCAAACATGGATACCTAAAAGACTGTGGTATCGTAAACATCGGAGACAACAATGAATGATAACTTTGAAATTATCCTTAGAACGGCAAAAGACCTCGCTGACGAGTACGGCAATGAGGGATGGACAGGTGATTGTAATGACTTTACACAAGCCAGTTCCTCAATCTCACAACAACTCACAAACCTTGAGGTCGAGAGACTATGGGACGAGTTCAGCAATGAGGAGTTAATAACCAATGGGATGACCTTTCTATTCCACCGTACAGGACGAGACAAAATAATAACGGTCAAAAACTGTCCGTAAAAGTAACAGATAAAACTTGACAAAGTATTCGTAACGGGTTACATTACAGTATAACCAACAACCATGGAGTTCAGAAATGAACAACAACGACACACCAAACGAACCATTCGACTTGAACGAGCACACCTATCGGTTGCTAGAGTCCGAACCGTTCTTCGCTAGTCTTTCGAGACGCATCAACAAGTCCATCATGAAATCTATCCCAACGGCAGGTGTTCGAATCACAGAACAGGGTCAATTCGAGATGGTTTACAACCCCGAGTTCTTCGAGGCTCTTTCACAGAAAGAACGTAGTGGTGTCCTCAAGCATGAGTTTTACCACATTATCTTCGAACACGTTACAGGTCGTTTACCACCCGAGGGAATGACTAAGATGTGGAACATCGCCACAGACCTTGCTATCAACTCACACTTGATGGATGAATTGCCCGAACAAGGTTGTTTCCCAAGTCGCAAGCCCTTTGAGGACTATCCTGTCGGTCAGAGCGCAGAGTTTTACTTTAAGATGCTTAAAGAAGACGAACAATTTCAGAACGACAAAGGCGATGGCGAGGGTCAAGATGGAGATGGCCAAGGTAACGGACAAGGTAAGGGTCAAGGCAACGGATTGCCCGACAGTCTCGATGACCATTCGGGTTGGGGTGGCGAACATCTCGATGAAGACCAACGCGATGCCTTGCGAGACGTAGCACAGGAACGTCTAAAGCAAGCAGTCAAGGACGCAGTTGACGAGATCAACTCAAACGGACGTGGTTGGGGCACTATCGGTGCAGACACTCGCAAGGCTATTCAAGACTTTATCAAGCCTAAAGTTGACTGGCGCAAGGTTCTTCGATACTTCATCAAGACATCCCAACGTGCTAACAAGCGCAGTACCCCTAGGCGCATCAACAAGCGTTTCCCCTACATTCACTCGGGCAAGAAAGTCAAGAGAACGGCAAAGATTGCTATCTCTATCGACCAGTCGGGGTCTGTCTCAGATGCGATGCTTGCCTTGTTCTTCTCGGAATTGTCGGGCTTGTCCAAGTATGCCGAGTTCACAGTCATCCCATTCGACACCGAGGTTGCCGAGAATGAGGTCTTTGTGTGGAAGAAAGGTTCAAAGCGAACGTGGGAACGTGTGTCCTGTGGTGGTACAAACTTCGATGCACCCACGAGATACGTGAATGAACGCAAGTTCGATGGTCATATCATTCTCACAGACATGGAGGCCCCAAAGCCCAAGCCATCTAAGTGCCAACGGATGTGGGCTACTACCCCCGAGTATAGTCAAAACCCGTACTTTACGACCAACGAGAGAATACTTGTGATGGACAAGTAGGCACGTGCTAGGGGGGTGGGCACACCCCATGCCCCCATTGCTACGAGACACAATTTACAAACGGACATAATCTGTCCGAGAAAGTAAAAGAAAAAACTTGACAACTGAAAGCGAACGTATTACATTATAAACATCACCAACAAACATGGAGACAATATGAAAAAACCAACTCGAAACAATAAGGTAACTTTCAACATCTATAGGCACAATGTTAATAACCCATCCATGAGTATCTGTGGCGTCATTGAGTATCCACTTGTGATACATCGTTTAGTTTCCGAACAACTGGAAATGGATAATGGTGAACGCAAAAGGTTCTCAAACAAATGGACAGTCACTCATTTACCCACAGGAATGGGGTGTGGTATCTCAGGCACATGGGATAGTTGCAAAGCATTTGTAGAACAGTTGGGTCAACATTCAGCATTTCTGATGGTAACCAGTGATACTCTAACAAGTCACCCATGTTACTCAGACCTCTTAGACAAGTACAGTGTTTTCAAATCGAAACACCTTGTGCTATAGTCCCCACTTAATCGAGACTTAAAAAAAAGTTTACCTTTTTACTTGACAACTGAAAGCAAACGTATTACATTATAAACATGAAACAAACAACTCAAACACAAACATTGGAGACAAAATGACGGCACACCCGTAGCAACCGACACAATAAATAAACTTTCACTTTCTACTTGACAACCTTTCACCAACGTGTTACACTAATTAGACTAGACACGTTGTCTATTTCACTCAATCCTAACAAAGGTACTTACTCATGGCTATTTCATTCAAAGTTTTATTCTCAGTTCTTCCAAGCATCATTGATGCAAAGTTTCCTGTTCTCATTCGTGGTCGGCACGGTATCGGCAAGTCCACTATCGTCTACCAAATCGCCAAAGAGCGTGGCTTGCCCGTTATCGAACGTCGTGCATCTCAAATGACCGAGGGCGACCTGTTGGGTCTTCCAAAGGTCGAGAACGATGTTACCCAATGGCTTGCACCTGAATGGTTGCACAATGCCTGTAACAACGCAGTAGTCTTGTTTCTTGACGAGGTTGACCGTGCAACAATGGAGGTGCGTCAAGGTATCTTCGAGTTGTGTGATTCTCGCAAAATCGCAGGCTACACCTTGCATGAAGACACAGTTATCTTTGCTTGTGTTAACGGTGGTGGCGACCATGGTGACCAGTACCAAGTCGGTGAAATGGATCCCGCTGAACTCGACCGTTACACAGTTTTCGATGTAAAACCAACTGTAGAAGACTGGTTGGATTGGGCTGATGGTAATGTTTCACAAGCCGTGTGGGACTTTATCAACGACAACCACAACCATCTCGAGCACAACGATGACTACGAGCCTAACAAGGTTTACCCGTCACGTCGTTCATGGGAACGTTTGTCTCAGACCATCGGTAACCAAGACATCAAAGCCTTGTCTAACACAGGTATTCTTTACCACCTTGCAACAGGGTTCGTTGGGTTCGAGGGTGCAGTAGCATTGGTTGACTACATCAAGAACTACAACAAAATCGTTACTGTCGATGAAATCCTTGAGGGCAAGTACAAGTTGACCAAGAACTTCAGTATCAACGACCACAACGCAATGATTGAGCGTTTCAAGCAGTCCAAAGCATTCGACAGAGACCTCACCCCAACCGAGTTGACGAACGTCGCAGAATACTTTGTAAGACTTCCTAGCGAGTTAGGCATGTTGTTCTTCCAAGTCATCTCTAAAGGTTCGTCAGTAGCCCATAACGCTCATGGTATCCACACGGCCACCCTGTCCGATGGTTCTACCCCTAAGGACTACTTGATGAAAATCCTAGCGCAATAACCCACTCACCTACCCCACCCCCCAAAGGGGTGGGCAACCCATACTCACAGGAGCATGTATGCAAGCAAGAGTAGGCGATATATACATCCACAAGGACATAGGCGACACATACCTAGTCACCAAAGTCTATTGGAACAATCCATCATTGAACATTGAATGTATCAACCTTGATAAAGGCAGAACTTGTTCGATTAACTCGATTGAATGGAGAGTGTTCTACAGACCCCTAACCCACACACAGGAGCGCACATGACCTATCAAGTTGGAGACCTTGTCTCACACTCGCAAATGGGTGGTATCGCCATCATCACAGGCATTGCCGTTGGTGGTGACGACCCAGTCTATCGCACCAAATGGTTTGTAACCCCAATCAATAATTACGAGCCTATCTCAGTTCCCCAACGATACCTAACCCCCACACAGGGCAACCCATGACCTACCCCCAAGCAGGCGAACTATATCATTTCATCAACGACCCTAACGAGATAATCTTGATTATCCGATTTTCCGAGTCCAAGAGGCTTGTAAAGACACTACACATTACCGACCCCACAAACAATGGGTGGCGTGGCGTGGACGACATCTGGCGCAACTGGAGACCCATAACAAAGGACAACAAATGAAAACATTCTATGAACTCGGCACATTGCCAAAGGTTGGAGACCTTATCATGAGACACACCCCAACCGAACTTGACGACAACGTATTCATGGTAACGTCCATTGTTGGCGACACTTACCACATATCAAAGACAGACCAATGTCTACATGTAAGATACCTTGAGCACTGGTATTCACCCCTAGGACAGGACACACAATGAACACTCTCTACTTACTTATCGCATGCGATCTAGGCTTTGCCCTGTTTATCTTCTGGCTCTACCGAGACCACAACAGGAAACTGGATGCACTCTACAAAAAATACGACAAAGACTATTCCGACAGAGACAGGAGGATAGAAGGAACGGACAAAAACTGACCGTTAAAGTAACATAAAAAACTTGACAACTGAGCCTGAACGTATTACATTACTAACATCACCAACAAACATGGAGACAACATGAAATACTTATCCCACAATGAAACGATGGTAGTTTGCGCTACTGTTGCAACGATGTGCCTTTTAGCCCTAACCCTATTTGCTCAACCTATCGCATCTTGCGTAGCAGAGAAAGATAGGCAAGCAATCTTAGAATACAGACAACACCTAACAAACAAAACACAGGAAACCAAATGAAAAAGAAAACCACCATCTACGACCGTATCAAGATTACATTCTCAAACGGAACTATTCTACAACTACCCAAGCCAACGGACTTATCCCCAAAGGACTTAGAGAAATCACTCGTTCAACTCGAAAAGAACAAACTTGTCTTATCAGTAGAAAGCATCTAAACACCCATAACACAGGACGCATTATGCAAGGCTCATTCAAATCACTATCTCAATTTCGTCAATTCAACTATCAACAAGACTATCATTGGTTCGACAAGTCGACCATGAGTTTCTTCGGCACTAGGCTACATGCCGACCTCTACGGTGGATGCGTGTTCGTTACAAGCGACAAGCAATACAACGGTGACCGTAAGTATTCCGTTCGTGTCGGGATGGATGATGGGACTGTCCACTCTTATGCCTTTGTCGAATACGATACACGCTCAGAAGCCCACAGAGAAGCCAAGTGGTTGGGCAAGGCACTCGATAGTGGCGACGCTATCTACGACACAAACCAACACAAGTTCGTCAGAACCGACCTTTTCACACCATCTAAGTAAGCGAGACCCCATGACCACTACCATGCTACCCCCCATAGGCAGTGCCTATTATGAGACACTCAAGCCACACATCATAGTCGTGGTCGTGTCCCACAACGCAAGCGCAAGCAAGTACGGCCAAGTGACGTTCAAGCGCATGGATACAGGCACAGACATTGTCTGTGATGCACCAACATTCACTTATCACTACTCACCACTCGAAACAATGGAGTTCAAATGAACGTAGAATGGAATAAACACTCTCAAGCCTTGCAAGTCAACGCTCAAGCCCTAAAGATGGCAACCAAAATTGTAACCTCGCAAGTCTGTCGTGGCTTTGTGTGTATCGACACCAAGGTTCGTTGCGAGGGTCGCTTGCTCGAATGGTATATGGACAACGGTGATATGATCGAGATATATCATCCACTTGGGTACGAAAGTGGCGTACCATCAGGCAGAACCACAAGCGTTAGGCATTATCGCTACACACACAACGGAGAGGGGTTCGACATTATGTTCGAGGAAATCTTCGAGAACTAGGGAGACATAGAACAAACGGACATATTCTGTCCGTTAAAGTAACAGATAAAACTTGACAAGTGAAACCAAACGGGTTACATTATAAACAAGAGAGCAATTCTGTTCTCGAAACCCGCCAACTCAGTGAGTTACTATGACCGACAAAATGAACCTTGAATCCTTCATTCGCCTTTTCGACACCAAGACCGATGCTATCGACTACATCCTCAAAGCACACGATGATGGAAAGGTCGAGACCACCGAATACACATTACCTTATTATACCTACAATAGACTTGCGAACCCACCACGCTTTATCGCTTACAGCGACCATGCACCACAAACTCACTCGTACGAGGTCGCCATTACAGGGCTAAGTCTCACAATGGTTATCGAGTTTCCCATGGGTGACTCGGTTGCGATTGATTGGTTCAGTAACCACTTACACCACGCATTATCAGATGGTTATGGCGACTATGAGAAAGAAGAAATCAACATCACCAACCCCGATGACCTTGAGTGTAGCGCACTTGCTTTGCAACAAGAGGTCAACCTTAATCGAGTTTTTGGGATACGAGAGTTCATAACCAAGACCGATTCTCGTTACATAACAGACGCCCAGTTCGAGCGCAATTGTCGAGACCTTGTGGACTTACTTGACGAGAACAAGGCAATCACAGAGCGCATCCAATACATCAACGATGTCCAATACATCAGTCAACTAGCATAAACGGACATTTTCTGTCCGTCAAAGTAACAGAAATTACTTGACAAGCGAAACCAAACGGGTTACCTTATTAGAGAACGGGGAAGAACCCCAAACGTCGGGAGACAAAATGAAAACATTCAATCAAACCAAGCCCAGTCACGAGTTCACCGTTGGTGACGTAGTTTGCAGACGTAGCCACAAAGGTGTGTTCCTAGCGATGATAACAAAGGTTGACCCACCAACAACATTCGGACACAACGGCGTTGTGGAGATCCAAGTGTTGCGTGATGACGTGATTCCCGAACGTGTCGGTCAATCGTGGTCTCAAGAGATCCCAACTCTCAAGTCAGTTATGAGTCCAACGTCCGAATTGATCGAGCAAACCCGAACGGTTGGGGCAAGTAGCACAAACGGTCAAAAACTGTCCGTCAAAGTAACAGAAAAAACTTGACAAGTGAAAGCAAACGTGATACCTTATTAGAGAACGGGGAAGAACCCCAAACGTCGGGAGACAAAATGACCTTAGCAGACATTCAGAGAAAACTTAACGAGACAACC
>JGI24004J15324_10000947_pt1 | contig 11585 bp, 8 predicted proteins | sample LinPmetageLP32_FD_15324 | JGI IMG/M metagenome (IMG submission 15324)
GCATATGATACAGTATTTGCCGTAAATAATGCAACAATAAATGATATGTTGAGAAATATGCCGAGGGACACATGCTCAAGGGTTCAGGCTGACTAGAGAGTTCGACTGAGTGTCGATGGGGAGGGTGGCGATGGAGATTTAACGCTACAAAGAAGTGTCGCTCAAAAATTGCAAATGAATGAAGATGTCGTGTCTAATCACTCTCTATTAATCTCTCCCCACTTACCCGGACACTCTTCTTTTTTACTAAGCAATTCGCCAACAAACTCCATATGTAACCGCCCACAAGTTTTTCGGATGGTGTCGAGTGTGGTGTGTGGTTCCGAGACTTTTATCAAATCATAAAAACAATTTTTCATAAGTGTTTCATCGCCATTTGCAAACCCACATTTCCAATCGGTGCGTGATAAACATCCTCCGTCTATGCATGCTTTTCTTGCCCAATAGAGCTGTTTTTCAAAACTTGTATTTCTATAATCCAGCACAGTGTCATTATTTTCCAACCCAAAAAGTCCATGATACATTTTGTGCCTGCTCTCCTCATTGATAACCAAAACCAAAAAGCACACGGCAGCTGTGATTATGAAAACACGCATTTTAATTCAGCCTTAAATTCATACGATTTGATTAAGTTACAAACAGGAACCAATATAATTTTGGCCAAAAAAACAAGAATTGTATTTGTCGATGACATGAGTGAGTCTCAGGATATGAGGTAAACAAAGGTTGCGTGGTCTGTATTTTTTGATGGTTAATCAAGGGCTGACAGGCCGAGGAATGCCTTTGAATTTCCATCCTCCCAGTAACTCGTAGAAGCCTTTATGCCCTCCAGTGTTCCCAGAGTTGTCTCCTCATCGTTTTGCCCATGCAAATATAGAAAATTGTTTGTTAAGTTATACCCATCCTTTGACCCAAAAATACCAATGAAAAAAGCGTGGAGGAAATCAGTATTTCTCTCGGGTGGAACTTCATAAAATTGACAAAAGCACCCTACAACACCGCCAAAGTAACCAAGTACTTTCTTTGATGTGGGATTTTTTTGACCCAATAATCCTAGACTTAGACCTTTAGATAATGACACGACTAGCGCTAATTCTTTCTTTGTGACGCTGTTGTCGGCCGGGAGTGAGCCGTGAAGATCTGCAGCCTCTTGCTCATATTTTTCGACTAATGCGGCAAAATTTACATCGTCAAACATTTCATATCCGGTAGCTGTAAGTTTATCTAATTTCGTTACAATATCCGTTGGTAAAGTTATTGTATCTTGAATACTGCGTAAAAAAAACCCATGTATATGTAAGGCATTTAATCACCAACTTGTGCGCCTTGGCATCCTGCCTAAAGCACTAAAGCGGAGGCAAACAATGGCCAATATTGTTAATTACCCCCAAAAAATAAAACGCCCACAACCAAAGCCCCGACAGAGGGTCTTCTATGTCGGTATTAGATATGTGGGTTCAATGTTCTGCCAAGACGTTCAGCACCTATTTTTGAAGAGGAAAGGTGTTAAACACGGAAACAGATGGTGGGCGATGATCACTTATGGAAAATATGATGAGAGTGACTCGAAGGAATACTCAATAGAACTTGAGGAATGCCTTGAGGATGATGTTCCTGACATGTTGGATATGTTCGACGTCGGAGATGAATTGAGCTTTGCGGATCTTGAAAAAATGGGATGGAGAGGGAAACCTTTACAAACCGCCAAAATATTTAACTTCAAAGCTGATGCTCGAAAAAAGAAGACTTAAGGTGGCACTGCTGCCTCTGAAAGACCACAATCACGATGAAATTCAGACAAAATCAGCTTCTATAAACGAAACTTAGAGTTTGAATTCCTCCCTAAACTCGGGCCGCTTACACGCGGTCCTTTTTTTATGCTTTTAATCGTTTAAATACACAAAGGTTAATCCAAGGTGACTTTTCTTTTCACCTCTACAAACACTGTTGATATCTGAGCGGTGCGGTTTATATCCCATCTTTGTCAACTCCGTCACAGCATGAGGTGCGCTTTCAAAGTTAAGGCCTAACTCTGGACAATATATTGGTTTACCCATTTTTTTGGCCGCACTTTTTTTTCCACATTTTGGACAGCCGTGACCTTTTGTTCTGCTCCCAATTGTTGACCTCCAATTGTGATTACATAAAGAACAGATCCACCAAACCTTTTGCGTGGAACCAACCCTAAATTGAAACGGACTTAGGTCACCATTTTTTTCCGAATCAAATTCGCTGAGAAGTTTTGGATATTTTTTACCAAAACTATCTTCTTTATTTGTTCTTTTCCCGGCACAAAAAGGACAACCATACCCCTGCGACCTAGTCGCAATCCGTGCCTCCCATCGATGCGTTTTGTCATCTTGGCAAATCCATTGGACCCTCTTGTCGGAAAATGGGGTGAACATCATCGGAGTAAGCGGTGCATTTAGATCGACGTCCCATGATTTGGACAATTCCGGATTTAAATGTTGGAGTGATTTTTGTGGCTCAGGGCCAGGTAAACTGGAAACAAGCTCTCGGTATCTATTTTCTGCGATAAATGTGGTTGCTGTAAGGTATTTTTTCAATTTGAGAGGTTTTTCTGAATTGTTTGACAGCCCTAGTATATTTTTTACCAGTTGCTTTATATTGTCTAATTTGAGGTCATTCGGATCAACCAAAACATCTAAATCATCTATTTTCTGGAGAGGTTTCTCGCGCATTCTGATCAGAGTGACACCTTTTTCTTTCATTTTTTGATTTTTTGTGTTGTCAGCGTTGCTCTTTCCTTTATGCCAAAATGCACCGTCATACTCGATACCAAGTTTCAGCGCAGGAAGAAAAATATCTAATTCAATTTTATCTATTTTTTCTCTATTTCTAACTTCATCAAAAAGTCCTTCTAACTCGGCGTATAACCTTAATTCAGCACGAGAGGTATGAGGTTTGCAATGTGGGCAGCCGGCACCCCTAGCTCTGTTTGTAATTACTGCTTGCCATTCGTGACCCATTTCGCATTTCCACCAAATTTTTAAATTGGTGCCATAACTGACTTTTGAAGGATCAAAATCTTTATTCTTGGTTGGATGAATTTCAGAAAGCAGATTTGGCCTTTGTATCGATAACCTGTTCTTGTCCGATACAACACGACCTGAGCAAGCAGGGCAGCCTCTGCCACTTATAGTTCGTTTATTGATAGAAGCACGCCATTCATGAGCACAAGTTGAACATTCCCAATACGCTCGATGATCTGAGCCATACGAGAATTCAGTCGGAGGTCTTTTATTCTTTTTCCCCCACTCGGAAACAAGTTCAGCGCTGTGAACCGATAATCTATTTTTGGCCGTAACAACACTACCCGAGCAAGCAGGGCAACCAGAATTACCGCTGTTCCGGTTGTAAACAGTTGCTAAGTAAGAATGTCCGCAATCTGAACACAGCCAGTGGACTTTTTTATGGGAGTTAGCAGTTACGTGCTGAGGGTTTAATTCCCCATTTTTTTCTTGATCAAACTCAACGATCAAATCGGGTCTTAGAAACCACAAACTCTTGCAAATAGGACAACTTCTTTGATGTTTCTCTGATGTCCTATTTTTAACGGCGCACTCCCAACTATGCCCATTTTCACACCGCCACCAAACCCTTGTATGGCTTCCATGTGAGAGTGTCTCGGGTGATATTGCATTTTTTCGATAATCCCACTCGGCCATTAACAGGGCATATGAAGATAGTGATGTAAGCATTCTAGCCACAAGAAAGCACTCCCAAACGCCCGATTAAAATTTTGTTCAAAATCATCACCACTACCTCAAATAATTTGCGATGAAGCTCATACTTTTATCTTATCCAATAATGCCAGCCATGCCTCGGCAACCCGCTTTTTCTCTAACAACCGAGGAGCAAAATTATAGGCTGCGTGTGATGCAGCCCCCTCCGACACTTGCTTGCCTATAAATCGGTCTATTTCGGCCGCTGGCACCCCGCTCTCAGAGAGGTAGGTCACAAGTGTGCGTCGGAGATCATGGAGCGTCCATGGCTCGTTAAAGGCTAGTTTAGATCTAATCTTGGCTGCCTCCTTACCCTGCGAGGTGACGTGCGTTTCAACCCCCCGCCCAGTGGTAAAAACGTACGAGTTCACTCTTGGCAAAGAAAAGATTAATTCGATAACTTTATTAGACAGTACATAACGGATTGGGTTCTTTTGCTTGCTGGTTTCAGCTGGGCAATTCCAGACATTTATTTTTTCGCTGGGGTTCGTGTTCAAGTCTGTTGCACTGGCTTCGGTCTCTATCTCGGACCACCGCATCTTTGCAAGTTCGCCATTACGTATTCCAGTTAGAAGGACACACAGGAAAAATTGTTTAAACGGTGCAGGCTGCATTTGGAATTCTGAAAATACTCGTCGCAATTCAGACTTTGATAAAGTTCGGGTGCGTTCTTTTTGTTTGAAATTCTTTCTAAATCTCGTTGGATTTGTTGAGATTGACAGATTAGGCAAGGTGTCGTTTGCCCATTCTAAAATGGCAGAGAGGTGAGAGTTGCAAAGAATGGCTGTGTTTTCTCTATTTTGTCCATCAGCATGCTGCTTTACCCACTTCCAAAAGTCTTTAGCAACTGACTCTGTGATTTCTTTGATCCGATGTTGTCCAAGCTTTTTGAGAAGGTATTTTCTGCATCGAGATTGGAATAGCTTTCGGTAATCTTCGCTTAAGCTAAGAAAGTGATTTGATTCGATATAACTCCCATACAGCTCCAGTAAGGTGGGATTTTGTTCATTGGTTTTTTGATTGGGGCTTATTCCTTTACGGGTGAGGGATTTGAATTCATTGGCGACTTCTCTTGCTTCAGCCAAGGAGATTGTGCCCACCCGGCCTATTTGTTTCTTTCCGAATCGCTTGTGGCGAAAAAAGTAATAGGCACCACTTTGCAGAGTACGGATGGACAGTGCTGAGTCACTGTCGGCATATGTTTGTTCATTTATTGTCGGCTTGAGACTCTCGACAAACCGGGTTGTAAACTTTTGTGGCATTGGGTCACTTTTTGGGTCACTTTGGTTGTGTTGTATAGAGTATCAAACTGACGCAATGTGAGGCAAGGACGTTATCTTAAATATTGTTTTATATTGACTAAATATAGAATCTGGGTTCCAATTTAACTATTCAATATCATAAAGAAGCTACAATGGCATTGTAGAGGTCAGCGGTTCGATCCCGCTTAGCTCCACCAAACTTTTCAACTACTTAGATTAATCCCAGTTTGATCCTAACATTACTTTGGGTCACCTTTTGGGTCACCTTTAACTCGACAAATCGTTAATTTAAGTTTAGCCTCGCGGCAATGCCGTGCGCGGGGTTGTATGCTTTGTGTATTGGTAATAAGCTTTGGATATGAGAACATTCACACCGTTTTATGCACTCTTAGTGTCTCTCCTCATGCTGACTGGTTGCAAAACAACCGAATGGTCGAATTATCCTTATAATTTTTCTTGTGATGTTTTTGCGCCACCATATCCGCCGTGTGTAATCGATGTCTCTGGTGATGGGTTCAAATACAAAGGGCAATTTGAAGCATGCAAGACAGATGTTCGCAATTATGACCTGGCGCTTCAGAATTGGTCGCAGTGCGCAAATGATGATGCCAGAATCCTGCTAAACAACATAAATGATGAAGTAAGAACAGCCTTTAGCTGTCTTGAACAAAAATTTATGGGCGATGCCGTTGATGAAGCTTTAGCGTGCCCAAAGGTAACTATCCCAAGGAACATCGAGTTGTATTCAGTTAAGTCAACGGCGGCTGTTTTGGTATATGTTGACGCCATCAATTTTTCAGCGAATGTACCTTCTTGTGTTCGCGATGGATCTAAAGGGCCGACCGATGAATTTTCCTATAAATTTGCTTGCCGTGACCATCTCGTCAGATTCTTAAACTCTTCTTCTCAAGAGTCAGCACAACAACAATATGACCGTTTTGTAAACTGGCTGGACGCTGAGACGAGACAACGGGCTAACACGGTTGTTGAACAATTCAACTGTGTCGCTGATGGAAAATATTCGTGTACCATGCCGATGTTTTGATCAGGATGCGGATGCTGCACTGATTTAACCAGATTCATCCTAAATGCCAGCCGTTCCATCGATCCCCTAAAAGACCTTTAGCATTCAATTCGGACATCATTTGAGGTTTATGAAGTGAATACCATTCTTGCATGGATTGGCTCAGAGTCAAAAAATCTTGTGGTGTTTTTGGTGGCCCAGAATTAGTGGTTGCAGGTTTATTATCTTTAGCAATCGAGTCTGCGTTTTGCTTTAAGGGTTCATTAAGGGTTAGTAAGGGTTTGTGTAACTCTCCGTTACATTGAATAGTCTCTGAATTTGACACCTGGTTGTCGTTCTGCGCGACATTGTTTATTGGAATGTCACTTAGGGTGACAATGTTAATGCGGTACACATTGCTCGTTGATTTGCCCTCAGCTGAGCGTCGCGAAGAGACTAACACTTTTTTGTCGCATAGCCGTTTTATTGCTCTGTTGACAGTTTGGCGACGAAAATTAGTTAAGCGGGCAATAGTGCTTTGAGAGGGCCAGGCTGTGCCCGTTTTATCGTTGCTAAAATTGGCAATGACGATCAGAACAAACTTCTCAGTTGGCGGTAGATCGAGTTCTAAGACTTCTCTGACAGCGATCCAAGACATCAGGGTCTAATCCGGATCATTATCATTTGCTGCTTGAATGTCTAACTGTGCGAGAGGCAGAAATGCAGTTTTCAACTCGTCGCTATGGTCAATCAACTCCGGAAGTGACCATCTACGGATCCGTTTTCCGATTAAAAACCCGCGAGGTAATCTGCCGGATGCTCGCATACGGTAGATAGTTTGACGATCTACGCCGATGTAAGCGGCTAAATCGTTGGCTGAAAATGTTATTAAATTTGAGTTAACTAGCATGTCGAACCTCCGTCGACTAAGAGTTTATATATCCCCAGTATGGGTCGTCACTCTTTGCTAGTAATGGGCATATGATACAGTATTTGCCGTAAATAATGCAACAATAAATGATATGTTGAGAAATATGCCGAGGGACACATGCTCAAGGGTTCAGGCTGACTAGAGAGTTCGACTGAGTGTCGATGGGGAGGGTGGCGATGGAGATTTAACGCTACAAAGAAGTGTCGCTCAAAAATTGCAAATGAATGAAGATGTCGTGTCTAATCACTCTCTATTAATCTCTCCCCACTTACCCGGACACTCTTCTTTTTTACTAAGCAATTCGCCAACAAACTCCATATGTAACCGCCCACAAGTTTTTCGGATGGTGTCGAGTGTGGTGTGTGGTTCCGAGACTTTTATCAAATCATAAAAACAATTTTTCATAAGTGTTTCATCGCCATTTGCAAACCCACATTTCCAATCGGTGCGTGATAAACATCCTCCGTCTATGCATGCTTTTCTTGCCCAATAGAGCTGTTTTTCAAAACTTGTATTTCTATAATCCAGCACAGTGTCATTATTTTCCAACCCAAAAAGTCCATGATACATTTTGTGCCTGCTCTCCTCATTGATAACCAAAACCAAAAAGCACACGGCAGCTGTGATTATGAAAACACGCATTTTAATTCAGCCTTAAATTCATACGATTTGATTAAGTTACAAACAGGAACCAATATAATTTTGGCCAAAAAAACAAGAATTGTATTTGTCGATGACATGAGTGAGTCTCAGGATATGAGGTAAACAAAGGTTGCGTGGTCTGTATTTTTTGATGGTTAATCAAGGGCTGACAGGCCGAGGAATGCCTTTGAATTTCCATCCTCCCAGTAACTCGTAGAAGCCTTTATGCCCTCCAGTGTTCCCAGAGTTGTCTCCTCATCGTTTTGCCCATGCAAATATAGAAAATTGTTTGTTAAGTTATACCCATCCTTTGACCCAAAAATACCAATGAAAAAAGCGTGGAGGAAATCAGTATTTCTCTCGGGTGGAACTTCATAAAATTGACAAAAGCACCCTACAACACCGCCAAAGTAACCAAGTACTTTCTTTGATGTGGGATTTTTTTGACCCAATAATCCTAGACTTAGACCTTTAGATAATGACACGACTAGCGCTAATTCTTTCTTTGTGACGCTGTTGTCGGCCGGGAGTGAGCCGTGAAGATCTGCAGCCTCTTGCTCATATTTTTCGACTAATGCGGCAAAATTTACATCGTCAAACATTTCATATCCGGTAGCTGTAAGTTTATCTAATTTCGTTACAATATCCGTTGGTAAAGTTATTGTATCTTGAATACTGCGTAAAAAAAACCCATGTATATGTAAGGCATTTAATCACCAACTTGTGCGCCTTGGCATCCTGCCTAAAGCACTAAAGCGGAGGCAAACAATGGCCAATATTGTTAATTACCCCCAAAAAATAAAACGCCCACAACCAAAGCCCCGACAGAGGGTCTTCTATGTCGGTATTAGATATGTGGGTTCAATGTTCTGCCAAGACGTTCAGCACCTATTTTTGAAGAGGAAAGGTGTTAAACACGGAAACAGATGGTGGGCGATGATCACTTATGGAAAATATGATGAGAGTGACTCGAAGGAATACTCAATAGAACTTGAGGAATGCCTTGAGGATGATGTTCCTGACATGTTGGATATGTTCGACGTCGGAGATGAATTGAGCTTTGCGGATCTTGAAAAAATGGGATGGAGAGGGAAACCTTTACAAACCGCCAAAATATTTAACTTCAAAGCTGATGCTCGAAAAAAGAAGACTTAAGGTGGCACTGCTGCCTCTGAAAGACCACAATCACGATGAAATTCAGACAAAATCAGCTTCTATAAACGAAACTTAGAGTTTGAATTCCTCCCTAAACTCGGGCCGCTTACACGCGGTCCTTTTTTTATGCTTTTAATCGTTTAAATACACAAAGGTTAATCCAAGGTGACTTTTCTTTTCACCTCTACAAACACTGTTGATATCTGAGCGGTGCGGTTTATATCCCATCTTTGTCAACTCCGTCACAGCATGAGGTGCGCTTTCAAAGTTAAGGCCTAACTCTGGACAATATATTGGTTTACCCATTTTTTTGGCCGCACTTTTTTTTCCACATTTTGGACAGCCGTGACCTTTTGTTCTGCTCCCAATTGTTGACCTCCAATTGTGATTACATAAAGAACAGATCCACCAAACCTTTTGCGTGGAACCAACCCTAAATTGAAACGGACTTAGGTCACCATTTTTTTCCGAATCAAATTCGCTGAGAAGTTTTGGATATTTTTTACCAAAACTATCTTCTTTATTTGTTCTTTTCCCGGCACAAAAAGGACAACCATACCCCTGCGACCTAGTCGCAATCCGTGCCTCCCATCGATGCGTTTTGTCATCTTGGCAAATCCATTGGACCCTCTTGTCGGAAAATGGGGTGAACATCATCGGAGTAAGCGGTGCATTTAGATCGACGTCCCATGATTTGGACAATTCCGGATTTAAATGTTGGAGTGATTTTTGTGGCTCAGGGCCAGGTAAACTGGAAACAAGCTCTCGGTATCTATTTTCTGCGATAAATGTGGTTGCTGTAAGGTATTTTTTCAATTTGAGAGGTTTTTCTGAATTGTTTGACAGCCCTAGTATATTTTTTACCAGTTGCTTTATATTGTCTAATTTGAGGTCATTCGGATCAACCAAAACATCTAAATCATCTATTTTCTGGAGAGGTTTCTCGCGCATTCTGATCAGAGTGACACCTTTTTCTTTCATTTTTTGATTTTTTGTGTTGTCAGCGTTGCTCTTTCCTTTATGCCAAAATGCACCGTCATACTCGATACCAAGTTTCAGCGCAGGAAGAAAAATATCTAATTCAATTTTATCTATTTTTTCTCTATTTCTAACTTCATCAAAAAGTCCTTCTAACTCGGCGTATAACCTTAATTCAGCACGAGAGGTATGAGGTTTGCAATGTGGGCAGCCGGCACCCCTAGCTCTGTTTGTAATTACTGCTTGCCATTCGTGACCCATTTCGCATTTCCACCAAATTTTTAAATTGGTGCCATAACTGACTTTTGAAGGATCAAAATCTTTATTCTTGGTTGGATGAATTTCAGAAAGCAGATTTGGCCTTTGTATCGATAACCTGTTCTTGTCCGATACAACACGACCTGAGCAAGCAGGGCAGCCTCTGCCACTTATAGTTCGTTTATTGATAGAAGCACGCCATTCATGAGCACAAGTTGAACATTCCCAATACGCTCGATGATCTGAGCCATACGAGAATTCAGTCGGAGGTCTTTTATTCTTTTTCCCCCACTCGGAAACAAGTTCAGCGCTGTGAACCGATAATCTATTTTTGGCCGTAACAACACTACCCGAGCAAGCAGGGCAACCAGAATTACCGCTGTTCCGGTTGTAAACAGTTGCTAAGTAAGAATGTCCGCAATCTGAACACAGCCAGTGGACTTTTTTATGGGAGTTAGCAGTTACGTGCTGAGGGTTTAATTCCCCATTTTTTTCTTGATCAAACTCAACGATCAAATCGGGTCTTAGAAACCACAAACTCTTGCAAATAGGACAACTTCTTTGATGTTTCTCTGATGTCCTATTTTTAACGGCGCACTCCCAACTATGCCCATTTTCACACCGCCACCAAACCCTTGTATGGCTTCCATGTGAGAGTGTCTCGGGTGATATTGCATTTTTTCGATAATCCCACTCGGCCATTAACAGGGCATATGAAGATAGTGATGTAAGCATTCTAGCCACAAGAAAGCACTCCCAAACGCCCGATTAAAATTTTGTTCAAAATCATCACCACTACCTCAAATAATTTGCGATGAAGCTCATACTTTTATCTTATCCAATAATGCCAGCCATGCCTCGGCAACCCGCTTTTTCTCTAACAACCGAGGAGCAAAATTATAGGCTGCGTGTGATGCAGCCCCCTCCGACACTTGCTTGCCTATAAATCGGTCTATTTCGGCCGCTGGCACCCCGCTCTCAGAGAGGTAGGTCACAAGTGTGCGTCGGAGATCATGGAGCGTCCATGGCTCGTTAAAGGCTAGTTTAGATCTAATCTTGGCTGCCTCCTTACCCTGCGAGGTGACGTGCGTTTCAACCCCCCGCCCAGTGGTAAAAACGTACGAGTTCACTCTTGGCAAAGAAAAGATTAATTCGATAACTTTATTAGACAGTACATAACGGATTGGGTTCTTTTGCTTGCTGGTTTCAGCTGGGCAATTCCAGACATTTATTTTTTCGCTGGGGTTCGTGTTCAAGTCTGTTGCACTGGCTTCGGTCTCTATCTCGGACCACCGCATCTTTGCAAGTTCGCCATTACGTATTCCAGTTAGAAGGACACACAGGAAAAATTGTTTAAACGGTGCAGGCTGCATTTGGAATTCTGAAAATACTCGTCGCAATTCAGACTTTGATAAAGTTCGGGTGCGTTCTTTTTGTTTGAAATTCTTTCTAAATCTCGTTGGATTTGTTGAGATTGACAGATTAGGCAAGGTGTCGTTTGCCCATTCTAAAATGGCAGAGAGGTGAGAGTTGCAAAGAATGGCTGTGTTTTCTCTATTTTGTCCATCAGCATGCTGCTTTACCCACTTCCAAAAGTCTTTAGCAACTGA
>JGI24004J15324_10000948_pt1 | contig 11578 bp, 14 predicted proteins | sample LinPmetageLP32_FD_15324 | JGI IMG/M metagenome (IMG submission 15324)
AATATAAACTTTTACAAATTACCTATTTAATTTTTACCTATTTAATTTTGTCTCTTGTAGTACTCTTTCAAACATCTTCAAACATATTTCATTCTTCTTCATCACTCTCGCCTATAAACATTATTTCATGTCTTGATAGACCGCAATGAGGCAAAGGTGTGTCGGGGCGAGACCGAGTCAGTTTAATTAATAAAGTTTCAATGTCGTCTAATCTATTTAATATTTTTTGTATTTTTGAATTTTCTCCTTTATTATATTTCCTTTCTTTTTTCAAATACTTTTCGTGGGCTGCTTCTTCGGCATATTTACTCATTTTATACTAAACTATTATTTTATTTTGATGGATTATCCTCAAACATGATAAGTTCAAACTCGGTCAAGAGTTCTTCTAATGCTTCTATCATCTTTACATCTCTTTCAAGAGACAAACCTTTTGCCTTTTTATTCTTAATTCTTTTTTCCCATAAACATAACATTTCTTGAAAAAATAAATAATTATTTTCATTTTCTTTTTTTNTCTCTTTCATTTACATTATACTCATTCTTTTTTTTGTCTGATATGAAGTACAACATTTGACATACCATCTGTTGATACTGGCGAGTAATCACTATGGACGATACGACAGCGAATATTTCTCAACGATAATTCTTGTTTGTTAGCAAGTGATATATATGTTAAATTATTAGGTTCGTATTGCAATACGTCATCAATATTTCCGGTGTTCCTTTCATTAGCATTGACAATTGCTAACAAGTTAGATCGTCCTTTCTTACTCGCAAAATTATCAAAAGAATCTAATTTCATATTTAACATTTCCACCAAATAAATATCTGAATTTAATGTTAAAAATAGTTGTCTCTCTCCTTCAACGCCGAGAGGACCGTTGCCTGTTCCGAACCTTCTGTCGTCAAATAACTGTATTTTACCACCGTCTGCCGTAGTATTATAAAATACAAGCGGGTTCTGTTCCAACTGAGCGTTTCCAAAACCATCAATTACTTGACCGCTTCCAAAAACTGAAGCTCCCCAACCTAAAAAGCGAGACACGGTCAAAGAATCAGTTTCTAATTTCCAAAGAGATGGCGTAAGCAACGGTGATTGCACTGTTACATGAGTATTAAGTAATGTTCTTCTTGGACTATCAATTAATTGTTGATGACTCTTACGTGAAAAGCCACCATCAATTGGATAATATCCACCTGTGTAGGATTGATCGTAATTACTTTCCCAGTCACCAACTTGAATGTTATCAAGATTATTATAAAGAGCAAGATAAGGATATAATCTTTTACCTGCTCCATCGTCCGTGAGAGAACCATCTCTTGGATATGGGATTCTTTTAAATATTTGAAAACCACCTGTTGTGTGAATAGCTAAAAGAATCTCATCTTCTTCTAATCTAATTTCTAATACATCGTGATCTTCAAGCGGGACTGCTGCTCCTCCAGGATCGTTGTCCCCTCTATTTCGTGTTCCAGGTGTTAGTCCTGATGAAACATCCTCAAATTCATCATTAGGACCACGCACCTTATAAGCAAATGTTTCTGTTTTACACTGAATCGCACAGAAAACACTATTTTCTCCATTATTTGGTATATTCTGTAATGTTCCATTTTCTAAAGCAGTTAAACTATCTGCTAATCCTATTTCAAATGCACCAACAGTCGCTGTAGATCTTAGTTTAAAAATTCTTACACGAAAAACACCGCAACCCCGAGTAAATGGAATACTACTCCAACCACAGGAATCATTAGGATTAGATGGAGTTGCTCCACCACCGATACCAATTGTTCTTCTAAATGGTTGAGGCAATCCTCCGGGAAACTGATTGTCCGCAACTTCCATATTGCGAAATTGCATATACTCAGTTGAAAAATCATCAGCAGGAGGATTGTTCGCCTTAATAAATGTTGGATTTTGAATTGCTCTTATTTCAAATTTATTACTAGAGTTTTGCCCCACATAATATTGGAGACCAAACTCTTTACCATTTGCGATTCTTGATTTGCTGTTTAATTTATTTGACAATTGTTGAAACAAACTATTAATATTGTCTGTTCCATATACACCATCATCTAATTCAATCTCATGTATTTGATTGCCGTCAAAATTTGCCTGTGCCTGAAATGTTATTTTATTATTTTGACCGCCTAAACGCAAGAGGGGAGAAGTTCTTGTAAATGACATTCCATGTAAAGCAATTTCTGAATTTTTAGGGATATACATTTCGTCCTCAAACTGAGCGTCAAACTCTGCCCGAGTATTATAAGTTGATAATCTAATTAATTTTTTATCGTCCATTTGTATATATATATATATATTTTTTTTTTAATTAAGAAAAATATATATTATTATTATTCATTTATTTAAACAGCAAGTCTTCCTCCACTTCCTTGGAAATATAATTTAGTAAATATATAATTTGTTGAAGCACTCTTGTTTAATATTTTAATAAACCTGGGAAGATTTTCAGTCCCACTTCCATAAACATAATGAGTTGATCCTATTGTATCACTTCTTAAATTTTCTCCAAGTATATAAAAAGTTCCCCCCGAAACATTTGAACCCATTAAAACAATATCAGTTCCTACTGAAGCAGTAGATTCTCCAAAAAACCTAGCTCTTTCATAATTTTCAGTATCAAATTCTGCCGATTGTGCTCCAGCGTTTATAGTAACACCACTTAAAAAAGTTTTTACTTCTGATGAAGATAATAAAGTTGTTTTGTTTTGTATCACAGTATTAGATATTTCACCTGCTGCTCCATTCGGTAAAGCACTTGATAAAACATCTACTTGTAAATGACCGTCTCCATCACATGCTATTTCTTGTATAGCACCACCCAAAAGGTTAGTTGCCCCAATACTTATACATTTAGCAGGACCAGTTGAATTATCTGTTCCAATACAATCATCTAAAAGTTCTACAGCAGTTTTAATTGCTGATAAATTCACATCATCATCTGCTATAACAACTCTCTGAGTTGCTGCCGATTTATTTCCTGAATTTGAATCAACATCTGTCCCAGCAATATTAGCATTTACATTCAAATAATTTCCATCTACAGCATTATCAAGAGAATCAAGAGATGATTTAATAGCAGACATATTCACATCATCTGTTGCGACCACGACTCTCTGACATGTCGCATCTTTATTTCCACTATTAAATGTTAGAGGAAGAGATGTGACATCTACATCACCAATATCAACACCACTGTTTGCTGATAATTTACCGATCGCATTCGTCCCAGCGGGGAGCGAAGCGACAATATCTACTTGAAGTTCATTGGTGTCGATACAATTGTCTAAATTAGTTAAAGTTGTATTTGTAACACCCACTGCGATACTTTCTTTTAATGATACTTTTAAGTTATCTGATGATAAAGCAGATGGTAGTCCTCCTCCTTGCAGAGATGCTGTAGAAAATCCACTAATAGCACCAGAAGAAATATTCACATTAAGTTTATTAGCAGAAACACAATTTTCTACCGATTGTGTATTAGTTTTAACAGCATTAGTAGCCGTTAATATATCGTCTTGTCTTGAAAAAATATTATCTAAATCGGTGTGATTAGCTGTTAATAAAGCAGATGTTTTAGTAGCTATAGTATCATTAGTAAGTTTCGTAGCATTACATGAAGTTAAAATATCATCTTGTCTTGAGTGGATATTATCTAGATCTGTATGATTAGTGCTTTGTAATGATGATACTTTTGTTGCTATTGTATCATTAGTTAATTTTGTAGCATTACAACTTGTTAAAATATCATCTTGTCTTGAAAAAATATTATCTAAATCTGTATGATTAGCAGTTAATAAAGCACTTGTTTTTGTTGCGATAGTATCATTTGTTAATTTTGTAGCATTACAACTTGTTAAAATATCATCTTGTCTTGAGTGGATATTATCTAGATCTGTATGATTAGTGCTTTGTAATGATGATACTTTTGTTGCTATTGTATCATTAGTTAATTTTATAGCATTTGATGATGTTAAAATATCATCTTGTCTTGAGTAAATATTTCCTAATGTAGAATTTGTTGTGGTAACTAATCCTTCTAATCCATCAACATGTAATTCTATATCACCAGCATTTATTGTTGTATTGGCTGTATTTGTTGAGATTGCACCTAGATGAGTATTTATACTTTTAAAAAGAACTGTATCTGCGAGATCTGCTGCTGATTGATGATTCATCCTTGTATATAATCAATTATATTATTTTTTTTATTTTAATTTAACGTAATGTAAAGTAAAATTTGTTAAATCGGAAGTAAATTCATTTGCAATTTTTATATATCTTCCTGAGACAATATGACCTGCGAAATGATAAAAACTATCAATTGGATTAAGACTAGGACCAATAGAGTTTATTCTGAAAAAATTTGAACCATCAATTGAAGAAAAAACACTAAAGCCATGTTCCGCACTACTCATATTACATTTTCCAAAAATCAAAACTTGACTATATTTTGAATCTGCTCCTAAGTCAATTACTTCTCCACGAAGATTGGTATGTGAAAATGTTATATTAGTTACTAAAGTTCCGCTTGAAAAATCATTTTTTAAAGTTGCATCTAAAACATCTAACTTTTGATTTCCTTCAAAAGGTCATATTTTTAGCTGTATGCGTAGCATTTGCAATCACTTGTGTAGCATTTCGTCCTGAGAATCTAGACATTTATACTATTAATATATATTTTTTATTTACCTTTTGTAATTTTTAAGAAAACTGTATTATCAGGACCAAGTTTAGCTAGTTCCCCATTCGGCATAAGTATTCTAACTTTAAAATTACTCAATTGAATTGGAGCTCCCTTATGCTGATAAACAATAGAACCCGCTCCACCAACACTCTGTGTATATGTATTCCCTGAATAATATCTACCAACAATTGCCTGTATCTTTCCTGTTGATTGTAAAGAACCAATCTTTTTACTCCTAATACCACAATCCACCTCAATTTGATAATATCCATTTTCTTGCTTTTTACCATTTGTGATACTATCACCTAATATGCTTTTAGTAAATACTACAGCAGTATTTAATCCTTGATAAGTATCACCCGCAATGTCGTAAGCAAACTGATCTTCAGGTGTCATTGTTGCTGTTTTAAATACTAATGTATCGAGTCCATTTAAATCGCCTGTAAAATTAACAGTTTCCTCAATATCAGGTAGTGTCTGACAAGACACATTTGTTCCAGGTGTTATTTGAAAACCTGCTGTAGGAATCCACTTATTAGCATGAGATATGGTTGATGTTGAAAATCCTAAACTAGCCCAAAATGATCTAGGTTGCATATCTGAAATAACAAGACCACCGCATTTGTTCGCCATATATCTTTCGTTTGCTGTATTATTTCCTACATTTTCTCCCCTTACAATTCGTTGTCCGCTTCCTGTATCAAATATTGATTGATGCAAATTTGTAAATAAAAATCTATCTGTTCCGTTATAAGTGAGACCAAAATTAGATGCTCCAGCCCAAACATTATATGTTCCATGAGCTTGTCTAGCCCATTTTTGCCCGTCTGCCCTAACCCAGTAAGGAGCAGTATTTGGTGCTTGACTGTTCCATTTTACACCTTGTGCGAATAATCTATTTTCTGTAGTAAATGCTTCGTTTTCGGTATGATGGTTAGCGGGAATAGGTCCGTCAATTCTTGTCTTATCACCTTGATTCGCTCCAGCTTCTTTATTAAATGTAGAAGTTATTTGATCGGTCACTATTTGTGCTAAATCTTCTGGATCATATAAACCAGCATCCAAACTAAAATATACCCTAGCCAATCTTAAACTGAATGCTGATCCAGCTTCTACTGGCGAAGATGATATAATTCCAGGATTTCTCATCGCAGATGTTGCACCAGCAATATTTGACCTTATACTAGCTTTATTCATTTCTTTTCCCTCTGGTGATTCTTTACCATGAATATCAAAAAATCTTAATTGTAATGACGCTGCTGTATCATCAAAAACAGGAAATGGAAATGTTACATTGGTTGGCGGCGGATAATTATTTGGATTATCTTTTCCAGGTGATGTGTTTTTAACAAATGCTTTTGCTAAAGTTTCTTCATTTAATGTAATTCTCTTTACAGAAAAAAATCCTATTTCACTTGTTGGTAAATCAACAACAACTGCTCCTTCAATAATTTTTTTTCCATAAACTGTAATAGCTCTTGACACTACTTGACCCGATTGTTGTTTAACACTTAAATAAAATGTTACTACTCCGCTAGAATCAGTCCAAACTTTCGGTAAAGCGTTCTGCGGGTCGTAATAAACATCAACATAGAATGATTCAATTAATCTATGAGTTCCAGGCTGAGCGTCGTCTAAAGAAGATAAAAAATACATTTGATTATCGGGATGGTTTCCTCCTGCGTCGCTATAACTTCTAAAAGCATCAAGAGGAATAGAAGGGTCAGCATAATATTGAGAAGCATTCACATCTTGCAAATAAATGTAATATTCAAGATAACCATTAAATGGTTCTGCTACTTCTATTTTACCATCTATCTCTCCCTCATCGTCAATAAAAACATTTTCTACTGAAACTATGTCATTTTCCTCTATTGTTTGAGGTTGATCTATAGACACAGAATAATCACCAGGTGCTAATTGATTGTTAATTGACAATGGATTATTTAATTCTCGCAATTCAATCATAATATTTTCAGTTTGAGACATATTATACTATATGAATAATAAAAATATTGTGATTTAAACTTAATATTTTTTTTTGGGTCTTATTCCACCACAGGTAGATTTCTTGTTTTTAGGGCATTTACAAATTTTTTTTGACTTTTTTGACTTTTTTGGTAAATAAAACAATTCCTTTTCTGTTTTTTTTCTCTTCTTTGCTTCTTTTTCTAAAAGTGCTTCTTGTAATCTCATACATTCTTCCATTTACATATTGATTATATATTAACTTTTAATATTTCTTTGTCTCCTTGTTCCATAACAAACTCATCAGGTATGTTGTCACCATTCGTATCATTGAGACTACATTTGCTCTTACAACAAATAAACATTTTACACTTAACACGTTTCAAAAAATGTAACAGTTTCATATATTTATTATATTAGATTTTAATATAATCTTTTTGTGTGTGAATATCGTGCATCATCATACTTGCGAGTCTTTCCTCTTTTACCCTTTTATCTAAATCAACTAATTCACTTATTGAGATATGTCTGAGAAGATTAAGTGTAATTATTTTATTAGATGTTGAGAATGTTTCTGTAATAAGTTTTCCAAGACCGTTGCTCGATAGCGGTGTCATCCGTTTATTTAATAATAAATAATCAGTTTTATTATAGAAATTTAACCAAACATGTAATATTTTATTTATCGGTGTCTCAACTTTAAATTCTAAACTACCATATTTTTGAAATGTTTTATAATCCTGAAAAATAAAATATTTAGTTCTATCTGAAATAACTAATAAATAATTATTGCCTTTTACAATATCATTGCGATTATAAATTATTTTCATTGGTGCATAGTCAAGCCGAACAACAGGACGCAATAAATACAAAGCAGCGATTAAGTATTTTTGAAAAAAAAGGATTTCTTCATTTGTTGGATCTTCTACTGTGCCGTTTGTCATGTGTCGTCGCTTAATATCTCTACGCCATTTATTTAAGACACTTTTTTTTAATTCAGCGAGAGAAGTCCAGTTCTCGTTCTCTTTTTCTGTCTTTTTATGAAGCTGAATTTCTTTCTCCATTTCAATTGTAGATAACTCTAATTCCTTGCGATACTTTTCCCTTAATTCATTATATTCAGCGTTGTCATAAATTCCTAATGCAACTAATATAGCTGTTAAATAATTACGCTTTGTCCTTAATTTATAATTATTCATTATTTTGAAAATCTCCTTTACATTAAATAAGTATCTTAAACTAGTAATCTCGTGCTTTTTATTTAGAGTTCCTAACATAGATAAATACATTCTAAGGGAATTCTCTTTTAAGTTGGGACGGTATGCTAAAATTCTTCCTGGTAAATCAAATGTTTCTTCCATTATATTTATTTTAGATTTAAATTATAATTCGTTTTTTTTAACGAATTAATTTCTTTTTTATTTAATAATATGACTCAACCAAAATTTTCAAATTTAGTTTCATTATGCTTTCAATACTTCAATATGCGAGATGTTGCACGATGGGGCAGTGTAAAATATAACATATATAAACAGGTAATTAAATATATTACGAATAGTTACGGCAATGATGCCCTTATCCGTAGGATATTTGATAAAATGATATTAAATGGATACATAGATGTTATTCGTCTCAAGAAGAACAACATAAGGTATCTTTTCAACCCATATCAAAGAGAGTATAAACATTTCATGAGCGGTAGAGTTGAATTCAAAACATAATCAATTGAGAGACAAATGAATATATAGAAAATACTACATATTATTATACTGAATGTCGCTTTTAGAAAATTCTGCTTTCCTTCAACGAATTATGTTTGATTTTCAAGAAGAAAATAACATAGAAAGAGAGTGTGTATCAAATACACATTTTTTTTTAACAGAATTACGTAAGCTAATAGATGATGGCGTTGAATTTATTGCAAAACCGAAAGTAGTTATGGCTTTTTATATGTCAAGCAGGTATGGGGAAAAACCAATTCCTGTAATAAATATAGGNCATGTNGTTGCCGATGTTAATGGNGTTATTATTGACCCTTCTTATGAGATTTACAGTAAAGATAAATTAAAATATTTTGACACTGTAAAAGATTTAGTAGAATTTTTAGATAAAGGAAAATATCATAGGACTCACCCCGATTTATCGGTTGATAAATACGTTATTTCGGAGTTTTTAAAATTTAAAGATCTATATGAAGAAAATATGACTTTTGAAGAAGGTAAGGTTTATGATATTGATTATTATGATAAACAAGAACTTTATTTATATAATTATATTATGCAATGATAATACAATCAAAAGCAGGTTGGAAAACAATAATTATTGGTTATACTTCTTTATTTTGTCTCTATAAAATTAACTCCAAAGCAAAGCGTTAGCATAGAACCCCGCTGAACCTTTCTTCTTTATATTCTTAGCGTGTCGAGACCTATATGCCGATTGCCTTTTTTTTGCAAACTCCTTNCCTTTCTTTTTNGTNTANGTNTGGAAATCGTCATAGGAAGACGCTCCTACCGACGCAACTTTTTTATCGTCCTTGAATACATCTAACTTCTTTTTTGGGTTTTGGGACTTTTTTACAGTTACTCCTAACTCTTTTGCCTTTGCTTTTGTTTTTGAAGAGACAACGTAAGATGACATTATATATTATAATCTTAAAATATTTTCACGAAGATTTTTTAATTCGCNATTTGTTTTTTCCAATAATTCTGTATGAACTTTAGTTTTTAAATGGTCTCTAAAATTAGTAGCTCTCACCGTTTTACCGCAAACACATGAAACCTTTATTTTTCTTTTCTTTGATAATTCTTCTTTATGTTCTGCATAATATTTTCTTGATTTATTAACTAAATATTCTTTACGGAAAACATTTCTAGCGTTGTCACGAGCTTTTATTTGTTCGTGATTTAAATATAAATTTTTCATTCTTCTACATTTAATCGCTTCTTTATTATCTTGATCGTATTCTTTTTTAGTTCTCATTGGAATGTTTGTATTTAAAGTAGGCTTTATACTTTTAATTAATATTGCTTCCATTTCTTTAATCAAATCAATATCGTCTGACTTAAATAAAATACTAATTTCATAGTTGTGAGAACCGCCCATTGCACGAATAACATCATACAATTTTATATTATAATGTTTATCATTTGGATTATTGCACGTTCCATTATGATGAGCAATTCTGTTTTGAAGGTTTTTCGTTTGACCGATATAGGTTTGATTTAATTCCTCGTTTTTATGTTTTATCTGATAAACACAAGCACTTTTCTTATTTTCAGGTTCTCCTAAATAAATAAACATACTATGTAAAACCATTACATTATTTTTTTAAGTATTTTGACGCACTATATAAATAAATCTATATTGTTTCATAATAGATGATTAATAAAAAATTGAAATGATTTAAACATATAGACATAACTACATTAACAATATGCCCCAAACAAAAGAAGAAAAGAAAGCAAAACGAAAAGAATGGTATTTAAAAAACAAAGAAAGAGAACGAGCAAAACAAAAAAAATATTACGAGGCTGATAGAGATAGGAGAATTGCAAAAGTCAAAAAATATCAGGAAGATAATAGGGAAGAATTATTAGAAAAAGGTAGGAAATATTATCATGAAAATAAAGAAGAATTATCATTAAAGGCAAAAAAATATCATGAAAATAATAAAGAAGCAAGAAATAAAGCCAGTAGGGAATATTATTACTCACCCATAGGACAACGAAAAAGCACTATAAAAAATTGGAAAAAATATGGTATATTATCAGATAATTATGATAAATTGTATGATAATTATCTTAAATCATCTAACTGTGAGGAATGCGGCGTTGTTTATGGTAAAATTGGCGATGGTTCAAACACTTGGAGATGCTGCGACCACGACCACGAAACAGGATTATTTAGGAACTTCTTATGTCATCTATGTAATATTAAAAGAGGATAAAATGAGGGAGCAACTCAAAACGTGATTCATTAGGTACTATTACAATGAATTACGTTTTGGGTTGCTTTTGTTCCCCCCTCCCCCTCCTATAACATTTATAGTAAATAAATTTGTTATTACTTATAGTAATATATTTTTTTTTATTGAGAAAAAGAGAATTATATAGAATATATAATAGAAGAAAAGAGAAAACGGCAAAATGCCGAAAATAGGGACGAAATTGACAAACTCCGTACAAGAAAATGAAATAATAGTTTGGTAAAAAACGTACCGGTTTTCGGCATTTTGCCGTTTTCAATTATTTTGTTTTATGATTAACAAGAATTTGAACATTTTTTCGGTCAGATGTAAAGAAGTCTCGTAAATGAATATTGTTTTTAATATTTTCAATAAAGTTAAGCTTGTTCCATTTTCTTTTTTCTCTATGGTCAAAGTTTCTGAAATATTCGCTCATCTTAAAATTATCATAAATTTCCTTTAATTTAATTGTTTCTTTTTTATTGTCAGTTTGTTCATAATTTTCAGAAAACCATTCCATTAAATTATCACTACTCATCAAGAAATGTTTTGTTCTATCCTTGACAATCGTTGGCTCATATACTTCCATGGTTGGCTCATATACTTCCATGTATTCAAGATCCATCAATATTTTAAACAACGCACTTCTGTGAGTTTTTGCAAGTGTGTCATCTTTCAGACTTGGATCAACTCTGTGATAATTTTCATCATTTGCTATTCTATCCTCATCTGTTCCAAATTCTTGAGTAAAAGGGACATCAACCAATCTTGATAAAATAGCATTGTCTTTTCTACCAGTAATCTCAGGTCTGCTATTACACTCCATAATCCAAATTAGCATATTAATGAATTCCCTTTCTTCTTGATAAAGTTGTCTCGTAGAAAATGTTGGATTACCAGTTAGTTCTTTCATAATGCCTGATTGTATTTTTTC
>JGI24004J15324_10000950_pt1 | contig 11571 bp, 19 predicted proteins | sample LinPmetageLP32_FD_15324 | JGI IMG/M metagenome (IMG submission 15324)
GTGTGCGTCCGTATGTGGTGCAACAGTGTGCGAACGAGGTCCTTTGGATACCAAGTGGAGCCATCGTTTACTCGCTCAATGAGCATGGCCTCACCTTCTAGGGTTCTGGGTTCTGATATTACCCTGCATCTGGAATCATTCCAAATACGCCCCTTCACGCACCAAGCGTTGATGGTGTTGCTATCCTCGCAGTAGTCCAAGTAGTCACCACCGCAGTTGTGAACTACCTTGAACAGGAACTCTATCTTTTTTTCGATTTGTTTTTTAGTCATGTTATTTGTATTATTTTAGTAATAGGTCAGTGAGCCTGTCGATGTTGGCATGATCGTCCACGCCAGAGAATAGCACGAAGCCTATCTCACGTCCGACCGCGTCCATTGGCTTCCCGTATTCCATGTAGCTGAACTTATCCCAGTCTGGGATGTAGTAAACAGTCACGGAGCTGTCGGATGCCTTGATTGATTTTCCGTTAGGGGTTACTGCTCTCACGAACTCACCCGTCACGTTGCCAATGTTGGCTAGTGAAACGAAGGCGCGGAACGGGTTAGCGTCCACGCACCATCCGTGAGATGCTGTGACTAAGTAGATGCCCCCACGGGCGTTTGTATTGTGCATTTTTTTCATTTTTTTCTTCCTTGGTTGAATTCAACCATGCTCTGAACGCTGTCGGACAGCTTGTCGAGTATGGCTTTAGGGTTAACGCCCTCGGCTATCTTGAGATTTTCGAGGATCTTGTTGTCGGACTCCCGCCTGCCAAGCGTACGGCCGAAGCCGTAACGCCCGTCAGTGAAGGCGTAACGCCCGTATGAGGTGTCCATTAACACCATGGGTTTGCCTTCCACGATGTATGCCTGCCCGATCCGTAGGTGTGAGCCATCGGGGGCAAGGCTGTGTTGGTTCTCTAATTCAGTGATGGAGTCCTGCATTTTTATTAAGTCCTCCTTTGTTACGTCCTCTGGCTCGTCGAGTAGACAGGCTACGTCGATGGAGAGGTCGGATATTATTTCGGTTATACTTTTTATACTTTTCATTGTTAGTTCGGTGTTAGTGCCAGTCGTAGTCCGCATTTATAGCAAACGCTAGTCTGTCTTTTATGGGTTCTCCATCGGAGTCGAATTGAGTAGGATCGGTAATTCTTACCAATAAGTTTGAACCCACATCGTCTAGTTCACCATCTGAAGCGTGTTCACAGGTAATATCTAGATAAGGTGTGTCCTTGATGTGAATAGGGTCGTAATCCCCGACTGATAAGAGAGAGACGGGAACAAGGTATCCCTCTGCGATTAAATCCTCACGGATTGTTAGGTGACTGTTTTCTTTGCTCATAGTTTTTATATGTAGTGAATTTCTAGGTGTCTTGCATATGCTCGCAACTCATCTACCTTCCATTGCATCTTTGATAATTCTTTGGTGGTGTATGCGCCTTCGGCTCCGCCTTCGCATATTAATTCTTCTATGCCGTCAGCTTCAAAGCGTATGTCTTCTATTCTTTTTTCTAGGTTTGTCATTGTTCTATTGGTTGTCTGTAATGTATTCGATTGCGTCCGTAATGGTGTCCCAAGTAATGCCGTATTCGGCGTCATGAGTATCTCCAATGCGTCGCAGAACATCTCTGGCCTGCTCAATTGTTAGCTCCATGTCCATGCCATCTCTGGCGTGGTCAAGGATGTCTTTGGATGTCCATGTGATGTTGATTAGGTCTGGGTTATATATGCTCATTGTTATAGGTAGTGCATGATGATTGATACCGCTAGCAGTATGCCTGCGATAATGATGCTCCAGAACACGATGAACGCGCTCTCCTCTTGCTTGTTTGTTTTGACCAACTTAACCAGCTTGTTTGGCTTATGTGATTTCATACGTCCACCTCCTCTGTGTTGTATCCGTTTTCCTTCAAAAGTTCTAGGACTCCAGAAGGTAGAGAGAAGACGCCGTCGTAATCGGTGACTTCCTTGTTGTCGAACCAAAGGCCGCCCTCGGCGTGCCAGTCATGCCCGCCCGTTTCTTCGTCGTAGATTTCAAACCACCCGTAGGTGCTGTCCTTGATGCCGACCGTGCAGTTGAGTTTAACCTCTGCATTTTCTCTGATTATTCCAAACGAGTTCTCAAGTGTGAGATGCTCGGTAGTGATCTTGGTGTATTCCTTGTGCTTCGTTTCTGTATTCATAGTTGTATTGGTTCGCGCCTGTATTCAGTGGCGCATGTATTGATTAGTTAGTTGATCGTAAGCAGTATGCTTGCACCCAAAAAGCCCGCACCAGATGGACTGGATACGGGCTGTGGATTACTCCGCGTGGAGCCTGCTTGCAACGTCCTTGGCGGACGCCTGCCATGCTTCCCAACTGACTAGACCATTCGTCCAGTTTTCGGGCTTCTCATTGAGTCCTGCGATCTGCTCGCAGTATTTCTCAATGGCGCTTAGGACCACGATCTGGTTCAAGGGCGAACCCCATTCCATCGCGTCAGTGACTTTTTCTACGTTTGTTTTACTCATATTTTCATTGGTTGGTTATGTTGATTTGACGGGACGTCCGTCTACCCAAAAAGCCCGCACCTGTGAGGGTGCGAGCTGTGGTATTACTTGGACGCCTGCTTGGCTTTCCGTAGGTTCTTGATGAGCAGTATGGCTGGGATAAATCCCAGTCCAATTATGCATCCCACGGCGGTGCCATTTGCCATCCCGAGGTTGCCTGCAACGGCTCCTCCGAGCCAGTCACTGGTGGCGTTTCCTAGTCCAGCCCCGACTACTACGCCGAGACCCTTCTGGAAAGCCTTTGGCAGGTAGTTCTCGACCTCAATGCCAGTCATGGCACCGATGATCATTACGAGGTTGTCGATGATACCGAAGGTGATGTATTCAATTGTCATATTTGCATTGGTTGATGTTGATTTGAAGCGACCTGCTTCTACCCAAAAAGCCCGCACCTTGTGGGTGCGAGCTGGGTGTTACCAAGGTAGCAGTGAAGCTCCGAGTTGGCGTTGGATTCGTTGGACGTTCGGGCTGACCTTCGGCGCTTGCTTGGCTATAAAAGCCTTGCCGTAGATGCCTGCGTCTGGGGCTTCCTCGGTGGCTTTCCATCCGAGTTTGATGCCCCTGTATCCTTCGTCTTTCCATGAGTCCCGTGTAGCTTCTAGCTCGTATTCAGCCTCGGCTTTGTCGTATGATCCATAGAGAGTTTCTGTTGCACCGTCGAGCTTGGCGGTGATTTGGAAGTATTTGAATTCAGTCATAATTTTGATGTGTTGATTATTGGCACTCCCCATCTATGCGGGCTTGTGACCGCCTCGTCGTGAGGCTGGGTTACCAATCTATGTCCATCTGATACGTCATCATGACCTGTCGGTCATCTCTCCACTTCCTGTTCGTATGGCGCTTTCGCACGGAGAGACCATCTGGAGTGTCACCCCAGAGAAGGTATCGATTTGGACTGTCAAAGAACGGAACTGCGAGGCCATATTTTCATGGGTTCACAAAGAGGTCAAGCACATAATTGAAGAAAAGTGCCGATTTCTTTAAATAGATCCTTTTTCTGGGAGGTCAGTGCGGTGGAGTAGGGGACAGCTGTGCGGTCATGGCCGTAATCTTGGGCCGTAAATATTCTAGGCCGTAATCTTGGGCCGTGAATATCCCCCGTAGTCATCCCATTAAATGCATCTGATCATCTGGGCCGTGGTATCTTCTGGCACCCGTGGGCTACATATCTACTACCTCACGGCGCATTCATAGCCATCCAGTCGGTGGAGTAGGGGATAGGTGCAGGTAAAAGTGCAGGGAATGGTGCAGGTTACTGTGCAGATAATGAAGCAATCTGAATGCATTACGCTATGGCAGAAGAAAAGGATACCTCACGCGAGGCGCTCTAGGCTAGGCTACAAGCGGGCTACAGGGCAATGGTGCATATATATATGTCGATCCTCTTAGAATTAGACATAAGATATATTGTGCGGTCCAGACAATGCTCACTTGTCCGCGCATGATGGGGGTCGGGGGGGTCAACGTGCGCGTCAACGCTGTTTACATGTATCATAAATCGGGGCTTAAAAAAAAGTGCCTCTCAAGGCGCCCCTCCTGGCCCTCTCCTTAAGGTTCCCTCCTTAAGGTTCCCTCCTTAAGGTTCCTTCCTTAAGGTCCCCTTCCCTTTGGGTTCTCGTCTTAAGGCCCCCTTACTTTTTACAAAAGTATTTACATAAGGGACGAGTGTTCCTTAAGGAAGGGGACAATGAAAAGACCTGTCAAGTCCGTAATCACATAAAGGTAGACTATTTACATTTATTTTACATATTATTTACATATGGCTCCAGGACTTGACGGATTCCCGATATCCTCTCATTGATTAGTAATGCCCACCAAGGAGGAGTTAATTAGTCAAATCTCGGATTCAATTCAGGAGATTGTAAAGGAGAAGGAGGCCATCCAGGCTAGAAGCCTGAGTCGGCATAATCCCGAAAAGGTTGCCGAGATACTTTACCTTTACAGCACGGGCAGTTCGCAGACCAGGATTGTAAAGAAATACGGCATGGATAGAGGGACGGTTATTTCTGTCCTCACGGATTACGCGGACCACCTCGGCAAGTTCAGAGATCTATCAGGCAAGATTGCGGCCAAGAACTATCTTAATCTCTCCAGCCTTGAAGAGGACCTCATAGAGAAGGTCAGGGACAGAATGGAGAATGACCCAGAGATGGAAGTAAGTTTCAAGGATCTCAAGGAGTTATCCATAGCGAAGGCTAATGCTTCTAGAGAAGCGCTTACTGCACGGGGCGAGGCTACGCAGATAACCGAGGACAGGAAGGTATTCACCCAGGATGACTACGAGGCTACCATTAAGGCAGCAAGGGATAGAATTCAGAAGGCTAAGGTAATAAACGCGGAGGTTAAGGATGCCTAGGTCAATCATAGATGACAGCTATGAACCCATCTATGACCAGATTCGGGGAATCCTGGGAGAGCATTTCGAGAACTACTGCTTCATAGTAATGGACGAGCAGGGAGAAGTCTTCTTTGATTACAACCATCTTCCAGCTGGTAGAATGCTTTTGCATGAGATGGAATACGAGATACGGGAAGATAACCTGGAGATTGAGTGGGATTTCGATGGTGACCCCGAGGATCTGGAAGAAGAATGAGCATTGAGTTCACAAAGCACCCGATTCTGGAGTCCCCTACTGACGAAGAGATTGTTATATTAGGTGAAGCGGATCCCAAGTTACTAGCTTCTTTGCACGAAGCTCACGAGGGTAGAATCCTAGCGGCGGAGACTGACCCCTTGCGTCATGGCTTTGACCTACCAGGGTGGGGCCGTATGCGTGACGCTATCCAGGATTACGACGAAGTCATAACCTTCGGGGGTAATAGAAGTGGTAAAACCACTGGCTGTGCTAAGATGCTTATGGAGGCCGTTACTAATAACCAGGACGGTCACGTTGTGTGCTTCAGCCAGAATGCGGACACCTCAGTAAAGGTGCAGCAGGCTGCGGTCTGGGAGATGATGCCCAAGGAGTTCAGGAAGAAGACCAAGAGTATTGAGGGATATATTAACTTCAGTATGCAGAATGGTTTCACTGGCTCTAGTTTCATCTTCCCCGATACCAGGACACGGGTGGACTTCAAGACCTATACGCAGTTCAGTAATAACCAGACTATCCTTGAGGGTTTCGAGTTCGGGTTCAAGAAGGCTGATAGCCTGAACATAGGTGCATGGCTGGACGAATACCTGGGGGATGCGGCCCTGGTTAATACCCTTAGGTTCCGCCTAGCTACCAGGGACTCCAAGATGATTCTAGGCTTTACCCCTATTGATGGATACACGCCCTTTGTATCCGAATACTTAAAGGGAGCGGAGACGCTTGAGACTAGGAACGCTGAACTCCTGAATAAAGCGGTCCCAGTAAAGCAATACAGCCCTGAACGAGATGCTGGTATTGTTTATCTGCATTCGGACGAGAACCCCTTTGGTGGTTATGATCGTATAGCTAAGGACCTAAAGAACTCCAGTGAGGACACAATAATGGTCCGCGCCTATGGGCTACCCACTAAGTCAATGACTTCATTGATCCCTAACTTTAGCCCCGAGGTGAATGTTCTATCCGATGAACCAAACAAATACGGAATATCCTTCCCTCCAGTTGATTCACTAACCTGGTATCAGGTAGTGGACCCAGCCTTTGCTAGGAACTACGTCAGTATCTGGGCGGGTGTATCCGAGGCAGAGAATATATACATAAGAAAAGAATGGCCCGACAGGGATACTTACGGAGAGTGGGCGCTATTCGGGGACCCGAAGTGGAGATACGGCCCAGCGTCCAAAAAGGTTGGCTACGATGTTGAGAAATATGTAGAACTATTTCACGAAATAGAGGACGACATGGGTATAAAGGTGATGGAAAGGATAGGGGACTCCAGATTCTTTGCTAAGGAGAATGAAAACAATGTGGACTTATTCACAAGTTTCTATGACCACGGCATGAGCTTTATTCCCTCAGATGGCCAGACGGAGGCCGTAGGTGCCACGGCCCTGGACGAATGGTTCTTTTATAACCATGACTACGAAATTGACGAAGCGAACCAACCCAGGTGTTATGTGCATAAGGATTGCGGAAATTTAATAGAATCAATTATTAGCTATAACTCATCAGGTAAATCAGACGAAGCACTAAAGGACTTCTTTGACGCATTAAGATATTTAAGAATGTCCAATGCTGGAATGGGTCCTGACTATTTCTCGGACTACAGTATGGAAACAACCATGAAAAATAAAGGAGGGTACTAATGCCTAAGATAAAATTAACTGCACTATCAAATGAATACGAAGTAACCTTTGAGGAGGCTATAGGTATTGTCCTGGAAAAGATCCCTGAGGAATACATTACTGGCAGGGGTAAGAACACCTGGATATCCGAAGAGGGCCAGGAGATAATAAAGGAAGGGTTATTTATAGATGAGATAATTCCTAAGAACTATATCGGCAAAGTAATTGCGGAATGCCCGAACCCGAGGTATAATTTTGTATACAACAAGGATATAGGTAAAAAGGTTCCAGTAATGATCCCCCGAAGGTTACAAGGTAGGTTCATCGGCAAGATGATTGACTTTGAGGCCATTGAGGATCTAAAAGGAGTAAGCTATCGTTATGTCAAAAAAAAGCAAAGTTGAGAATACTTTGGACCAAAAGTGGTGCAGGGAGAACTCCGATAGACTAGCGTCATTTGAGATACTTAAACGCTACGTTAAGCACGAAACCAAGGTACCTATGTCCCACGAAGACCTGTATGATAAAATAGGCGTCTCTAAAACGCAATGGTGGAGACTATTACAATCCCTAAAAGAACGACTTAATGATAAGTAACAATATTTCTGAGGCATTAACCTACCTGTCGGATGAACCCGATGTGAAGGCACTGAATTTAGCATACGACCAAACGGTCACTGAACTTGAATCATATTTTGATTTATGCAGAACGTCTTACGACGAACGAAGAAACTTCTGGCCAGGTAAGTCCAGAGATCACCGAAAGCACGGAGCCGATGCATTTCCCTGGGAGGGAGCATCTGACATTGAGTGCCACATCATAGATGAGCGCATTACTCGACTAGTAGCATTGTTTATGTCCTCACTGCGTAGGGCCAACGTTCGAGCCTTTCCCGTAGAAAGCGGCGACATAGCACGAAGTAAATTGGTCTCAGGTTTCCTGAAGTGGATGGTAAGCTCAGGATATATCCCTCGCTTCTACAGGGAGATGGAGTTAGGGGCTAACTATATGCTGGAGCGCGGTATATTAATCACATACGTCGGATGGCACAGGGAGGATAGAACTTTTAAACAGCTGATTGATTTGAACCAGATTGCAGAAATAAGCCCTGAGGCCGCAATGGCCATACAGTCAGGGGATTCGGACGAGGAGTTAATACTTCTTCTCCAAAACACATTTGATGGAGTAACAGAGAAAAGAGCCAAGAAGGCACTAAAGCAGCTAAGAAAAGAAGGGGTTACTGAACTACCGATTGTAAAACGGCAAGTAAATTCTCCCGAAGTTAAAACACTGGCACCCGATGGCGATTTCTTTTTTCCTCCATATGTTACTGACCCACAGCGGGCTCCTTATTGTTTCTGGAAGACTTACTACACAGCCCAGGAGTTACAGACAAAAGTATCCACTGACGGATGGGATGAGGACTTCGTTGATTACATTATATCCAAATACAGGGGCGTCAATATAGATAGCATTGAGCGCGAACAAGAGGGTAGACGCAGCATAAGCCTTACGGATAATGCATACGAAGCTGACGAACTTATTGAAATAGTTTATGGATACCAGAGACTTATTGACGAAGAGGATGGATCCGAAGGCATTTACTGCACAGTATTTCACAAGGAGTTCAGCGGAAACGAGATTGTCCCTGGTTACGCTAAGTTTGAATTATTGAATGGATACGAGGACTACCCAGTCGTGGTAACTCGACTAGCTGAGGATACTAAACGCCTATATGATACACAGACAATACCCGATATTCTTCGTGGTATACAGAACCAGGTAAAGGTCGAAAAGGATTCCAGGATTGATCGAAACAGCCTAGCTACCCTACCCCCTATTCTTCACCCAGTAGGACAGGCTCCTACGGACTGGGGACCAGGTCGAATGATTCCATATCGCCGTAAGGGTGATCTGGACTTCGCTCCGACTCCTTCATATAATCAAGGTTCCCTGGAAATGGAAACTAATCTAACGGACCTTGCGGATCGACTTGTAGGTTTGGATGAGGGATCCCAGATGAGTACAGTTCGCCAGCAGTTCCTTGTTGACAAGTTCCTTAGCCACACGGCCGAGGTTCTTCGGATGTCGTTCAAGTGCTTCCAACGATTCGGCCCAGATGAAGTGTTCTTCCGAGTAACTGGTATACCTGACGCACAGGTTTTCAACAAAGGTAACCCCGATGAGAACTTTGATATATTAATTAACTTCGATGTTCTTAATACGGACCCAGAAAATGTTCAGGCTAAACTTAAGCAGTTCTCGGAATTGACTCAGTTCAATACTAACAATAGAATGAGTATGGACAACTTCCTGGACATTGCGGCCAGTGCGGTTGACCCAGTCATGGCGGATGCTATCCTTCAGCCAGTTGAAAGCGCTCAAGAAGAAGTGGTCAAACAGGTCACGGATGACTTGGCTAAAATCTTTGCTGGTATCGAAATGCCAGCTAGACCATCGGGAGCGCAGATTGCTATTCAGGTTATACAGGAATACACTCAGCAACCAGATATTGCACAGCGTGCAGCTACCGATGAAGCCTTTGCTGGAAGATTACAGAAATATGTTGGTCAATACACATTCCAGATGCAACAAGCTCAGAACGCTCAAATTGGTAGACTGGGAACAGCCCCAGCACAAATGGGCGCAGTTGATACCCAACAAATGTAATGCCCGATATGCCCCCAATTGAAATTCGTTCCTCTAGTGGTGGATACGGACAACCCGAAACTGGATCATCGAACCAGAGCGCGATGCAGTTTGCTAAAGCCCGCGCGGAACAGTTAAGTCAAAGGGAGATGCGGGACCTAAAAATGCGGGAAGCTGGATCCACCATAGAAAAATACTTTGGATCCAGCGCTCCGTTGATTTCAGCAATGCTCGGTAATATTGACGTAGAGACTGGAGGAACATTTGACTTCCAACAAAAACAAAAGGGCGGCAATGGGTACGGGTTGTTTCAATTCGACTTCCATAAACCATTTTATAAAAAGTTTCTTAATGAAAATAGTTTGACCGACAGTGTTGACTCCCAGGTAAGATATACCTATGAAAACATATACGGCGGATTACAAGATGTTTTAGGATCAGGAAATGCCGATAAACTTAGAAAATCATTTGAGACATCAAAGGACCCCATAAAACTGTCGGACGATATAATGAACATCTTTTTAAGACCAGGAGTTCCTCACGCTGACAGGCGAAGGGAATCCGCAAGAATGCACTCCCTGGCAATAACCCCAGCTAAGTAATGGTAAATATACAGGACGATATAAAGTCTCTTCAGAACTACGAATCCTTTGCTAGGTTCATGAATTTAATTCACTCCCTCAGGGAGGAAACAATTTCGGAGTTACACGAAGCTCCATCGGACAAAATGCAACAGATATCGGGTCGTATAATTACTTATGACCAAATGCTTCAAATGTGCGACTGGGAAAAACTTCAATCCAACTTTAGGGACAGGATGTAACCACCTGTGCTATAATCCGAACATCGCAATCTCTCGGCGTAAATGAGTGGCTATTATGACAGATGAAATAACGACTGCTGACTCTGGGGCAGACACAAAACCAGTGGTAAATACTAATATATCCGTAACGGATCTTGCAAATCGTCGATTGGGCGAGATGACACCTGAGCCAAAGGCTGAGGAAGAATCAGAGCCAATTGCTGATGAATCAGTTGAAGAGAACTCAGAAGAGGCTATTGAGGAAACTCAAGAATCCGAAGAAGAGAACTCAGAGGTTGATTTAGATTCCGAGGATGTTCTTTCACAGATTGACTTGGACACCATGTCCGAGGAGGAATTACAGGAGTTATCCGAAAAACTAGGCAGTAAGGCTGTTGCTAGATTTGGTGCTTTGACGGCAAAACGCAAAGCAGCAGAGGAGCGATTAGCAGTACTTGAGGCAGAACTCAAGGATAAGAAGAACCCTCTTGAGACCCAAAAGACAATAGAAAACAATCCTTTCAGTTCACTGGAAACAGTTGAGCAATTGCAGAGTAAATCTGCGGAGGTTGATAATATTATCGAATGGGCCGAGGACTTATTATTTGAGAGCGATGGCTACGCCGCTGAAGATGTAATAACAGAATTACAGGGAAGCGAGTTAACCAAGGCCGACGTTAGACGATCACTACTCCAGGCCAGAAAGGCAAGTAAGACATTTTTACCCGACCAACTGCGTAAAGTAGAAGCCCAGATAAAGGGAACTGAACTTGAGACCGCATTTGATAAACGGGCAAAGGATGAACTATCTTGGCTTACTGGCGATGACAATGATACTAGGAGACAATACGAATCCACAATATCTGATCCTAGGTTTAAGAAACTGAAGGAGATTGTTAAGAAGGAGACACCTGAAATATCTGGTCAACTTGATTACTTCTTTGCCCATGCTGCTAATAGCATCTATGGCCGCAAGGCGGTGCCTCAGGGCAAATCAGGTATGACTATGAATCCTCCTAGAACTGGGCCAACTGGCTCCGCTAAATCGGATAAGTCACAGTCAAGAACTGCTAAGGCCATCAAGGACTTGCAAAGTCAATTCCATCAATCGGGTAACGCTCGTGATTTCGCTGCACTTAGAAAACTACAAATGGCTTCACGCCGTTAACTTAACTCATAAATAATTAATAATATAATATAATGTCATTCTCAAATACATTCGATACCACTAATTCAGGTTCGGGCGTTTCTAACCGCGAAGACTTGACCGATGTCTTGACTATCCTCGCTCCAGAAGAAACTCCTATCCTTTCCTCTGCTAACAAAGAACGTGCTACTGCAACTAATGTTGAGTGGACCGTTGACAGTCT
>JGI24004J15324_10000951_pt1 | contig 11563 bp, 20 predicted proteins | sample LinPmetageLP32_FD_15324 | JGI IMG/M metagenome (IMG submission 15324)
ATCAATGCTGAAACTATTTCAGAAGATGACATGAACAATGATGAACCTAACGATTTACCCTTTTAATTATGGAAACACTTATAAACAGAAACGATTCACTAAAAAATCAAGAACAAGAATTTAAAAGCGACAGAGAAAGAATACTTGATATAATGAAAAGAAATGAGAAGCCTTTATCTGCTTCTGATATTTCAAGAATTACAAGACTGTCGGTTATAAAAACTATTTCAGTTCAGTCAGCTAGATCAAGATTAAATGAACTTAAAAATTCATATTTAATTGAAGAGCAACAAAGCTCTATAAACCCTATGACTGGACTAAATAATACTACCTATAGAGTTTTAAATGTTATGGGTAGTATAGGAGTAATTCAAAGAGAGATTACTTTGTTTGAAAACAATATAAATATGTTAACAAATGACATTGAAACTATAAATCAAATGATGTTTATTTCTGAAACTTCTATTGATATTTTAAATAAAAAACTTATGAAATTTAAGTCTCAGGTCAATAGACTTTACAAAGCTTTAAGTCATTATAAAGAAAAAAACAATGAAAGATTTAATTCAAATTAAAGCTGTAGTAGAGAGTTTGTATGAGGACATTGACATCTCCATAAAAACTAGGAGAAAGCCTTATCCTGATGCAATAAAAATCTATTCATATATAGCGAGGAAAACAACTAACAACGGAACTACTGAGATTTCAAAATTAATAAACAGGTCTCATTCTACTGTCTGTGTAGCAATAGCAAAATGTAGTGATCTTATGCAAGTTGATAAAGATTTTAGAAATAAAGTCAGCTACTGCACAAATAAATGTGGAAATATTTTAAACCATAAAACAGCAACTTATAAAGAAAAACTAGATATAATTTTTTCAAAGCTAAGTCACAATCAACAGGAGGAGCTTTATGTAAGAGCTAATAATATGTTTTCATTAAATAATGTTTTAAAAAAAGAAATACACTATGTCAACTAAATCACCTGCTTTTCAATTATATGCTCAAGATTTCCTGACAGGAGTTATGGATTTAACTATGGAGGAGAGAGGAGTATATATTACATTATTATGTAAACAATGGAGCTTATATAATGAAAACGGAATACCCAAAAAAAGGCTTAGGTTATTTCTGGGTTATGACTGGGAAAATCTACCAGAAATGGTAAAAGAGAAATTTATTGATAATGGTGATTACTTCTTTAATGAAAGATTAAACAATGTTATTTTAGAAAGAATAGCTTTTATAAAAAAACAAACAATAAATGGATATAAAGGAGGTAGACCTCCTAAGGTAAAAACCCAAACAAAACCCAAAAAAACCTTTTCAAAGAAGATGAAGAAGAAGATGAAGATAGAAGAAGAAAAAGAAATAGTAGTATATCCTTATAACTCTAAACAATTTTTAAATACTTGGAGTAACTGGAAAATATATAAGGCTAAGGAATTTAAGTTTAATTACAGGACTTTACAAAGTGAACAAGCTGCTTTAAAAAAGCTTGTAAACGAATCAGAAAATGAATCTCATGCAGTAGAATCTATTGAAGCTGCTATGGCTAATGGGTGGAAAGGTATCTACCCACAAAAAATAATAAATGAAAAACAAAGTAATAAAAATGGACTCAGCTATTCAAAAGAGTTCCAAGAAGAACTTGCTCGAAAAATACAGTCCTAAAAACTGTATGCTTCATGCAGGTAAAATAGCAAACATTCAACAGGCTATTGAAAGTAAAGCTCCAAGTGTAGCAAGTTTTCAAAGAGAACATGGTAGACAATTTACTGAGGGGTTAATTACTTTCTGGCTATTGTATTTAAATAAAGTTTTAAATCTAAATAAACCAATGAGCGAGGAACAAATAAACCTTTGTTCTAGCATGGTTGTTGAGGAGTTTTATATGCTTAAAGTATCTGATTTAACTCTACTGTTTAAAAGAATTATTTCTGGTCAGTATGGCGAGTTTTACGAAAGACTTTCTATAGATAAAATACTAACCTTTTTCAGAACCTACCTAGATGAAAGATTTGAACTTGCTGCAGACAATTCAATAAGAAACCATAACGAAGAAACAAAAAAAACAGAAGCTACTATTTCAGAAGGATGGACTAGAAGAGCTAAAAAATTCACATTTAAATAAATATTATGCCACTACCAAAACCAAAAGGTACAGAATCTAGGAAAGACTTTATGCAAAGGTGCATGAGTGATTCAGTAACTGTAAGCGAATTTCCAAACACAGATCAAAGACTAGCAGTCTGCTCTACTCAATACAGAGATAAATATGATGAGGTTAATCTTGAATCATACAATGACTATCCTGCTTCTGCATCTAACAATGCTAAGAAAGCAATTAAGTACAAAGAAGAGAATGGTTCAAGCTGTGGGACTCAAGTAGGTTGGACTAGAGCTAGGCAACTTGCTGACAAGAAAAAAATAAGCAGAGATACTATTGCACGAATGGCTTCATTCAAAAGACATCAGCAACATAAAGATGTTCCCTACACAGAAGGTTGTGGAGGCATTATGTGGGATGCGTGGGGAGGTGCTTCAGGAATTGAATGGGCAATAAGAAAATTAAAACAAATCGATAAAAAATAAAGTTATGTTACAATTTATGAAACAGTTTCTATTTCCCACTTTTACCAAAGAATTAGAAACTCCAAGACTATGGGTTAAAGTAAATAAGTTTTCAAAAACAATAAAAGATAAAGAAAACATTATAATAAAAGTAGTAGAAGATTTAGAGAGAGAAATTATTGTTGACAAAAATAGTATTTGAAAGTTTTAGAATTATTTGCAGGAAGCAGGAGTATTGGTAAAGTAGCTGATAAATTAGGTTATAAAGTTTATAGTTCTGATATAAATAATTTTAAAGGAATTAATTATGTAGTAGACATATTAGATTTTAACATAAATAAAATACCATTTTATCCTGATCTAATTTGGGCTTCTCCTCCATGTACTACTTACAGTATAGCAGCCATATCTCATCATAGACCAAATAATAAACCTCTGTCAAATTTTGCTGTTAAAAGTGATTTAATAGTAAAAAAAACTTTAAGCATTATAAAAGAATTAAATCCAAAATATTGGTATATAGAAAACCCTAGAGGTATGCTCAGAAAACAAAACTTTATGAAAGGCAAACCAAGAACTACTGTTTGGTATTGTCGTTATGGAGACAATAGAGCTAAACCTACAGATATATGGAGCAATAATATTTATTCTATTTTTAATCCTAATGGATGGCAGCCTAGAGCTGAATGTTTTAATGGGAATATTAAATGTCATCATGAATCAGCTCCAAGAGGCAGTCAAACAGGAACGCAAGGAATGAACAATAATTATGAAAGAAGTATTATACCTAGACAGTTGTGTTTAGAAATATTACAAAAAAGTATATAAAAGTATTGTTTTGTATTGATAATTTTTGTATAATGTATCGCTTAGTATGTACACTAAGAAATATCAAAACAGAAATAAGTACAAAGCAATTAAGCAGAAGTTCAATGGTCGAACCTACCATAGTAAGAAAGAAGCTGCCTATGCTGCTGAATTAGAATGGAGATTAAAAGCAGGAGAAATAGTTGAGTACATACCTCAACATCCATTGAGACTGTATGTAAATGAAAAGAAAATATGTAATTACTTTATTGATTTTAAAGTAATTTATCCTGATGGCTCAATAGAGCTTGTTGAAGTTAAAGGTTTTGAGACTGATGTCTGGAGACTAAAATGGAAACTAACCGAAGCACTACTTGATGAACTTGAACCTAATGCAACATTAGTTTTAGTCAAATGAGTAAAGATCAAGTAATAGTTGACATATCTAAGTTCCATGTGGAATGGGTTAGATATGTGATTAAAAATTCTTTAAACTTTACACAGAAAAAAAATGCTGAAGATTTTGTTCAAGATGCTTATTTAAAAATTCTTTTACATTCTTCATTTGATCCTGTCAAATATTATGAGTTTGACGGAAAAATAAATAAAAAGTATTTCTTCAGAACATTAAAGAGCTTAATAATTAATGACTACAAGAAAAAGAAAATACTAACAGTAAGTATTAATAATCACTTTCCTAACATAGACCAACCAGAAGAAACACCTAGCAAACCACAAATGGAAGTAGTCTTTAACAAAATAGAAAAGACTATTAGCAATATGTACTGGTATGATAAAAAGATGTTAAACTTATATGTTTACCACATACCAAGTATTAGAAAAATATCTACAGCTACTGCAATAAGCAGTAAGGCTGTATTTAAAACACTAAAGAGGTGTAAACTAACAATTAAAAAAGAAGTAGCAAAAGAATATTATTATGGCAAAACAGGCTAAAGCTAAAAAGGCAACAAGAAAAAAAGCTGCTCCAAAATCTAAAGGTCTTGGAGATAGCATAGAAAAGTTCACTAAGAAAACAGGAATTAAAAAAGTAGTGGAGAAAGTAAGCGAGGTCACAGGTATTGACTGTGGCTGTGATGAGAGAAAAGCATTACTAAATAAAATGTTTCCATACAGGTCAACTGAATGTTTAAATGATGAGGAGTATAACTGGCTTGATGTTTTTTATAAAAGCAGAAAGTCAACACTAACACACGAGGAGCAAACAAAAATGGTAGCTATACACAATAGGGTGCTAGCATCAAGAAGGCAAGTCAGCTCATGTGGTTCATGTGTAAGAGAAATGGTTAACGTAATGAAAAAATTATATCTAGAATATAAGGGTTAATGTTTAATTCTTATAAAATAAATGATAAGGTTGATGAACAATTAAAGGCAATTAAGCTTTTAGCATTACAAGGATATACTGTACTGGATTTGGAGGGAAACATTATAGATAAATGGAATTATAATAAAAAAGAAAAACCCGTTATTTCTCCTTTGAGATATAACACAAGAAGTAGAAATTGAATAGAAGTAAAATTTAAAAATTAATTATGCCAAAATCAGAAGCAATAAGTAATGAAATTTTTGAACATTTTAGAAAGCAAGAGAGAGAGGTTAAAATTGCAATTAACATTCTCAAAAAAAATGGCTTTTCTGTAAATGATAAAAAAAATAAGTTATTTATATATAGAGATTAAATGAAGAGTATAGCTGTTATGTCACGAGTTTCAAACGGAAAGCTAGTGAGAAATAAAAGCATGATAGTTAATGCTGTTAAACACTTTGAAGGTAAAGAGGTGGTGTTAGTTATAAAGCTTAAAAAAAAATTTAGAAGTTTGAAACAAAACTCTTATTATTTTGGAGTAATAATACCCTTAGCTGTAAAAGCAATTAGTGATGAGTGGGGAGAAGTATGGTCTAAAAATAAAACACACGAGTTTTTTAAAAATAGATTTCTATTTGATGAAAGAGTAAATGAAGAGACAGCTGAGATAATACAGATACCTAAGTCTACAACTGATAATTCTAAAAAAGAACAAGAGGAGTATCATTTAAAATGTGTAGAGTTTTTAAGGGAGTGGTTTAATGTAGAAGTGCCACTACCTAATGAAAATATAAAAATTGATTAATCAATCTTTTTCAATTATGGATAAAAGAAAATATAATGGAGGTAAAAGAGTAGGAGCAGGTAGAAAGCCTAAATCTGAAGAGCAAGATTTAATAGAAAAATTAGATTTAATTATTAATGAAGAAGATGTTATTAAACAACTTAAAGAATTAATAGCAGACGGAGATTTAAGAGCCATACAGCTTTATCTAAATTATCGTAGGGGAAGGCCTATTGAAACTAAAGACATAACAATAAATGAAGATATGCCTTTGTTTATAGATTAGTATGCAAGTCAAAAAAACCTTAGCCTTAAATAAACTACTAAACCTAAACAGTAGAACTAAGATTATTAGAGGAGGAAGTTCAGCAGGAAAAACAATAGCTATTCTTATAATCCTGATTGACTATGCTATTAAAAACAAAGGCAAAGAAATAAGTGTAGTATCTGAATCTATTCCTCACTTGCGTAGAGGAGCTTTAAAAGACTTTCTAAGTATATTAAAGAGTCTGAATAGGTACTATGAAAAGAAGTTTAACAGAAGTACTTTAAAATACGAATTTAGTAATGGCTCTTATATAGAGTTTTTCTCCACAGACCAACCAGACAAACTAAGAGGAGCAAGAAGAACAGACTTGTACATAAACGAATGTAACAATGTGCCATTTGATGCTTACCAACAGTTAGCAGTTAGAACAAGTGGAAACATATGGCTAGACTACAATCCTGCTAATCTATTCTGGGTAGATAAAGAACTAATAGGTCAAAGTGAAACAGACTTTATTACACTAACCTACAAAGACAATGACAGCTTGCCAGAATCTATAGTTAAAGAAATAGAAAAAGCTAAAGACAAAGCTAAGACCTCCACTTACTGGTCAAACTGGTGGAAGGTATATGGCTTAGGAGAAATAGGAAGTTTGGAGGGAGTTTGTATTCCAGACTGGAAAGAGATAGATAAAATACCAGAAGATGCAAGACTGCTTTGTGGAGGCATGGACTTTGGTTATTCTGTTGATCCTTCAACTTATATAAGATTATACAAATGGAATAGTGCTTACCTATTTGATGAAATGCTTTATAGAAAAGGTATGCACAATAGAGACATTAGCTTATTTTTTACAAACCAACATATAAGAGAAAATATTTATGCTGATTCAGCAGAGCCTAAATCTATAGCTGAATTAAAAAACTATGGTCATGCAGTTTATCCTGTAACAAAAGGTAGAGATTCAATAGTCTATGGAATTAACCTAATGAATCAAAATGAAATCTATGTAACTAGAAGAAGCAAGAATCTAATCAAAGAGCTGCAAGGTTATATATGGGCAAAAGATAGAGAAGGCAATGACTTGCAAAAGCCTACAGGCTCACATCCAGATTGTATTGATGCAGCTCGATATGCATTAATGATGCAATTAGAAAATCCAAACAGAGGAGAATATCATTTTTATTAAATGACAAAATTTTTAAATATTTTGTATATTTACAACGTATTCACTCAAATGTCTACGTCTTCAGATTATTAGCGTAATCTGTAAATCTAAGGCTACTTGCCTTCTTCGGATGGCTTTTAGCCTTTTTAATAAATCCTTAACTGGTTAATACTGGTTAAGGGTTTTTTTTTTGGAATAGGGTGGAGTACACTTTGTGATTTTATTGTACATATAGTATGAAAGTTAAAATCCTAGTTCCTGAATCACTATCAGAAATAACATTAGAGCAATATCAAAAGTTTCTAAAGATTTCTAAAGACAATGAAGATAGTTTGTTTGTGAATCAAAAAATGGTTTCAATATTCTGTAATATAGAAATGAGTACTGTCTTTGCTACAAGATATTCTTCAATAAAAGAAATTACANNNCACCTAAACGAAATNTTTAAAATCAAACCTAAGTTTAATTCTTNTTTTCAAAGAGGAAAGTTAGAATTTGGATTCATACCAAATTTAGATGAAATGACTTTTGGAGAATATGTTGACATTGATTCCACTTTAAATGACTGGGAAACTATGCACAAAGCTATGGGAGTTTTATTTAGACCAATAACATACAAGAAAAAAAATAAATATCTAATTGAAAAGTATGAGACTTATGATAAATACGATATGCAGAAAATGCCATTAGATGTAGTGTTTGGAGCATTGATTTTTTTTTGGAATTTAAGCAGCGAGTTAGTAAATCATATACCGATTTATTTGAAGGAGGAACTACAGAATCTGACCTTACAGCAAAAGCAAATTTTGCAAGACGATGGAATTGGTATTCAAGTATATACCGACTTGCTTCAGGAAATGTTGCCAACATTGACCAAGTTACCAAACTACCCTTACATCAATGTTTAATGTTTCTAACATTTGAAAAAGATAAAAATGAACTAGAAGAAAGAATGATAAGAAGTAAAATTAAATAATGAAAGAGTTTTTAGTAGAAGAGTTGTATGAAAGAGGACTGATTCCTTATGATGAAAGCATTGTTTTAGCTGAAGGCTTTGAAGATGCTATGGTTGGCATATCTACCACAAACCCTAAAAGAGCTATATACGATTATTGGAAATGTCTGGATTGTTTGATAAAAGCAAAAGTGACACAGGAAGTTTTTGAATTTGATGCAGCTTTAGAATGGCTAGACGATTACATAAAAGAAGCAAACAATAGTGACATAAACTCATTCACACCAATATTTATAAAAACGATATGACAACTTATTATAATATAATTGACACACTTAAAACAGCTTTAGAAGCAGAACCTTTTGTTAATACTGTAAGCTATGGAAATATCTATGACATTGACTTAGCTAAACAAACCATATTTCCATTATCACACATTATGGTCAATCAAGCTACTATCTCTGCTCCAACAACAACATTTAATGTGACTATTATGTGCATGGATATTGTAGACGATCCTAAAACAGAAAGTGCTTCTGCATTTTTAGGAAACTCTAACGAGCAAGACATATTAAACACTCAGCTAAATATAGCAGCTAGAATTGTTAGTAAGCTTATGAGAGGAGATTTATTTAGCGACTTGTATCAAGTAGAGGGAACAGCAAGCTGTGAGCCTTTTAACGAAAGGTTTGAGAATAGTTTAACAGGATGGGCAGTAACTTTTGACGTTGTAGTTCCAACAGACATGACTATTTGCTAATGAAAAATGAACACGCATATAAAATTTTAAATGCTTTTGCTCTTAATGTAATTAGTGCTGCTAAAGCTAATTTAAAAAAAGAAAAAAAAGATGTTACTGGCAAACTATCTAATTCATTAACATATCAACCAAGTAAAACTCCTACTGGATTTAGTCTTGCTTTTTTAATGGAACAATATGGAGAATTTCAAGACAAAGGGGTTAGTGGAGTTAAACAAAAATTTCCAACACCTTTTTCTTATAAAAGCAAAGGTGGTAAAAGAGGTTTAAAAGGTATGCCACCTCCATCAGCTTTTGACCAATGGGCAGTAAGAAAAAAAGGATTAAAAGGAATTAGAGACAAAAAAGGAAGGTTTTTGCCAAGAAAAATTACTGATTTTCTACTCGCTAGAAGTGTATTTCTTAAAGGAATAAAGCCTAGTTTATTTTTTACTGAACCCTTTGAAAAATATTGGAATAGCCTACCAGAAGGTTTTGTAGAAAATTTTGCAATAGACATAGAAAGAAATATAAATGAACAATTAAATAAAAAGTAAATGAGTGCAATAATTAACGCAAGAAGTCCATACTTTATAAAAATAACTCCCTCACAGGGAAGCATAGAATCAGCAACAATGACATTGTATATTTACTCAGGTACTTATACAGCTTCTCCATCTCCATCACAATACACATTAACAAAAACAGCCATATCAGGAAACAACTACATAGCCTTTGAAATAAGCTCACTTGTTAAAGATTATTTAGAGACAGAATATGGCAACTTTTCAACAGACGGAGTGTGGGTTAAAACCTCTACTGTTATAACTAAAGATTCTGGAACAACAACTGCAACAACAGCAAACAAGCTAGTAGACAGCACTCAAAACTTTACAAGTTCAGTTCAAATTGGTGATACAGTTAACAATACAACAGACGGAACAACAGCAACTATTTCTGCAATAGATAGCAATACTACTCTTAGTCTAAGTTCCGATATTATGACAAGTGGAGAAACTTATAACATAAGACAAACAGCCGCAGCAGAAGATGCCACTCCTTACTTAGCTTTTGATGGGTTTGGATATTTTGAAGAAGGTGTAAACCCTAGAACAGCTACTAATCCTATAAACACAGTAGTCACAGGAACAACCGATGGAGTAACAGTAGCTTTTAAATTACAAGACTCAACACAAAACTTTTTAGACACAGTAAGTCTAGGAGATACTGTAAACAATTTAAGTGAGGGAGGTAGTACTACAATTAGTGCCATAGAAAGTAATACATCATTGGCATTAGCTGCTGATATTATGGTTTCAACTCCTGACAATTATAGCATTGTAGCTAGACCTGATTACACTCCTGCTTTATTACAAAGCAATACAACTATATATTTTAAACAAGGTACAGACATTGTCTTTCCAGTATTTGCAGAAGCAGAGCCTACAATAACATTTATAAGTGGAGGAGGAGCAAACATCAAATGGGAAAGAACAGATGAGTTCTGGAACTTATACCAAAATTACTGGGGTTCTATTTTAACTCCTATTGTAGTTCCTGATTCTACCGATTCAACAGAAAAGATAGTTTACATAAGAGTTACTCCGACTCTAACATTACAAACAGGAGATACTATTACAGTAGTTTCCACTAAGACAGGCTATGAGCAAAGTTTTACTTTAACCCTAGAGGCTGTATGTGAGCCTAAGTATGAGCAACTGCAAGTAATCTTTTATAACAAGTTTGGAGCTTTGCAAATTATGCCATTTTTTAAAAGGTCACAAAAAAGCCTAAGTGTTAAAGGAAGCACTTACAACAGAAATATAATGGACTTTACCTCTTCTCCTAGTTATGATATTTCTAAACATAGTATAGCTACTTATGGAGTCAATGGTAGTGAATCGATAGAAATGAATACAGGATTTATTAACGAGAGTTTTAATGAAGTTATTGAAGAAATAATGCTTAGTAAACAAATATTTGTAGATGACGGAAACAATGTCTTGCCAATAAACATAAAAACTAAAAGCTTAAGATTTAAAAAAGGAGTTAACGAAGGACTTATAAATTATACAATGAGCTTTGATTATGCCTTTAGCACTATAAACAATATTAAATAATGCTAGCACTACAAATTTATATTAATGGGCTAAGAGCTGATATGTTTAAAGACGAATCAGTCAGTATTACTCAATCTATACAAAACGTAAGAGATGTAGGTAAAATATTTACTGATTTCACTAAGTCTTTTAATTTACCTGCCTCACAAAATAACAATAAGATATTTAAACACTTTTACAACTTCAATATTGATGCAGGCTTTGATGCCAGAACTAAAATTAGTAGTAAGCTAGAATTAAACTTTTTAGAATTTAAGACAGGAGTATTGCAGCTCAATGGAGTTAAAATGAAAAACAATCAGGCTAGCTCATACAATGTAACATTTTTTGGAAATACAGTAAACCTAAAAACTTTATTAGCTGAAGATAAACTAGACGTTTTAAACCTTTCGGCTTATGACCATACTTATTCAAAGCTCATAGTAAAAAATGCTTTACAATCAGACACCTATCTCAGTAGTGGAGCTATTGTCTATCCTTTAATACAAGCTGAAGCAGGAAGATACTTTTTTAATTCAGATGCAACAAATGAAGAAGATTATAATGTTCATTATCAGAGTAACGGACAGGGTTCATTAAATCATGGAGTTGAATATACTAATTTGAAACCTGCCATAAGACTACAAGAAATTATAGATGCTATTGAAGCTAGATATACAGTAGCTAATGGATTTCCGAGTGACATTGTATTTTCATCAGACTTTTTTAATAACTCTGAGCCTTTTGCTAGTTTATATTTATGGCTTGCTAGAAACAAAGGAAGAATAGGAACAAATACAGACGGCCAACAAGTATTAACTAGANTAATTGGTAACTG
>JGI24004J15324_10000952_pt1 | contig 11560 bp, 12 predicted proteins | sample LinPmetageLP32_FD_15324 | JGI IMG/M metagenome (IMG submission 15324)
CCCATCTTGCGTGGATGCTCCTCCTGTTGGTGATACATATGAATTTGGCATAATTAAGTTTCCTATTTTTTTTTGTTAAACGATTGATCCACCACTGATTAGAAGTGGTGCTGAAAATGCTCCTATGTCAGGGTTATTAAAACCCTGACGGACTGGTAAACCATTGGGGTCTTTTTCATCCCCGTCCCCCGTGATGACTGAATAATATTTAGAACCACTGAGAATCTCTATGTCAGGTTCTGCAGAGTCTTCTGAGACTGAAAGGCCAACTGGAATTGCAAATTTTCCTGCTGAGTTTATGACATTTAAAGTCCCGTCAGCATCTGATGCTAACATGACTGACTTGGTAGGATTATCTACTACCAGGAAAGATTGACTGGGAAATGCTCCAATATGTGGGTTAGTCGTTCCCCTTAGTTGCTCGGCACCTATTGCTAATGGTTGCCAGGAACTGGAATTATCCCCGTCCTCCCGTAAGTACTTAGTTCCACCTGTTTCACCTGTGCTTAATACTGCACTACCTTCAACTGCACTGGATATTCCTGTCAGGTTGGATCCATCTACGACAGGTAATTGTCCTGAAGCATTTAACTGGACAACATTGTTTGCCTGGTCCCCTGCATCCTTCGTGGATGCAGTGCCCAGGGAACCACTTAGTGTTCCAAGACTAACCTGGGTGGCCCGTAAATTAATTAATCCTTCCAGGGATGTTTTCTCAGTAAACAGACTAACCTGTGTGGCCCGTAAATTGATTAAACCATTTAAACTTGCCTTGTCGGTTGCCAAACTAACTTGGGTGGCCCGTAAGTTGATTAAAGCCTGTAATGCACTTTTGTCCGTTGCTAAACTAACTGATGAAGCACTACCACTTACATCTGCATTTGCCAGGGATACTACCCCTGTCTTACCTGCTACCGATTGAACGGGGGCCTGGCCCATTAAGTTAGTTAGGGTTACCTTCTTGGTTGTCCCACTGGGAGAACCTGAAGTGATAGTGTCAGAAATATCTGTGACAGGAAAAAAGTCCCCTGAAGCAGGGATATTTAATATATCTAATTCGCTTATTTTTTTATTTGCCATTTTATTTAATTTTCAAGTTCAAGAAATTGCCCATCTTCACACCTCATAAAGTCATTACCCTCCTCTAGTTCCAGTACATTACCAGGTTCAACCTGTATGGTTGAATCAGGGTCACTATGACCAATGTGTAAATGTATCCCTAAAGGCATTTTACTTCCGTATTAATAGGCATTTTCCACTTGCCAAGGTCAGACTGGTGATGGGCATATAAATGACCTGTCCCTGGGAAAACTCGGTCCCGTCAGAAATAAAGTCTGCTGAATTTTCCATTGGTCCCGTTATGGCACCAACTACTGAGTCAGTGGTAAATTGAACTGCAGAAAATTCTCCTGTTGTTGCGTTTGTGTGGTTAACATAAACGCAACCATTGGATCCCATTGAATTTGCGATATTGATAGATGATAAGCCCATGATTTATGTGGTTTGGAAAATTTGCCTGGATTGTGAGTTAGTATAATAGGTCCCAACGAGGGGAGCATTTTGGTTTTGTGTTCGCTCTACCCTATCGATCTGACGGAGTAAAAATTCTTCACTGCGTTGCTCCTCTACACCTGCTTTTTCGTAATTCCCGTCTCCCCTAAAAAACGAAGATAAAATTGCAGATGCTAAGTATGCTTCTAAAAATTCAGGTATGTTAGTTGACGAATCGGTGTAAGGAACAAATGCAGTTTTTTCTAAAATGAAAACACTGCTATTGGGATACCTGGGTTGCAGGGCAATTTTGTCACCCATTAAAGTGTAATTTATTGTGTTCGCAGATATATCCACCCAGGGGTTTTTATCGTACACTGCTAAAACATCACCAGTTATTGAACTGGTGATATTAGTGAACCCCCCTGATGAAGAAACATTATGCTCGGTAACACTTAAAAGTTCAGGCCATTTTGCCCTGTGCCATGCATCTTTTGCATGGAGGTTCAAACTGCTTAAAAAGAAAAACTTGTCCGTTGCATCCAGGGTTTGTAACCCTGCCTGTGCCTGGAAGGTCTGCTCTAATTCATCGTAGGTCATTGACTACCTCCCTGCCCTGGTAAAACAACTTGACTGGATTGAGAAAACCCGTGACGGGCAAACTGACTCCGTGGCCTTTCACTTACAATCTTGTGGCGAAATTGTCTGCCAGTGTTTTCTATTTTATTAATTGAGTCCTGTAGAATTTTGTCAGCATATTGCTCTTCTAAAATTGCTTTCTGATTTTGCCCGTCTGACTTTAAATGGTCAACATAGGCCCCGTAAATTACATAGTCGTAAACGCAACTTGGAATGGTGCCTGTGTCCACTGAACCATAACCACAAAACCCTGTTGCCCCCGTGGAACTGACTGAATTTGACTGAAGATATGCTTTATCTTTTTTGTACGACACATAAACATTGGTCCCACTCAGATTAGCAGACCCTAGACCAGTTCCACTTATTATCTTAACTGCCGTGTTCCCATATGAGTCAGTATCTACCAGGAAAATATATTCACCAGGGTTTAAGTTGGTGGTTGGGTCCTGTTTATGAATCCGTAAAACATTATCTGCCCAGGTGCTTAAATATGCCCCCGTTGCAGGTTGAGAGTCATTGGTTGTAATGAAGTTTGAAGTTAGTGAAACTAATTCACCAATGGCACAAAAATCAGGCCATGCATATGCATCAAATGCCTGGGAAAACCTGGTCTTTAAATTTGCACTGAAAACTGAATCGTCATGGGTGTTCAAAGTATCCAGGCCAAGCAGGGCCTTATACTTATTTTTCCCATCTACGATAGTTTCAGTAAGCATCAATCAGGTTGGATACGGCACTCAGGATTATCCCTCATAAACGAGTCCCTACTGCCTTTGTCATCCCAAAATCCAGGGTCATTTTGTTCCATTCTTACGAAGGTTGTTAGGTCAATTGCCCCTGTTGGTTTCATGTTTTTTAAACTAGTTCCCTTCAGGTGTTCATTGTCCTTGGCAACCTTGCGTTGCCTCTTCATGTAGTTCTGCTTTTCGTAATATGCAGTCTTATTATTTTCCCTGGCAAGATAATCATTTAACTCATTATCTGACATGGATTTTTTAGGTCCTCGGATTATTATATTTAAACTCATAATGTAAAAAAGGGGGGTCCTTTACCCCACGAAAAAGACCCCCCATGATTGACCAGGATAACTACAAACCTGGTCAAAAATTAAACAATTGAACCAAGGGGTTTACCTGCCGAAGTAGGTGTGAGGGTCAACATGGTACGAACCATTCCCCGTTTACCTGCTCCGTCAATATCCTCAAGGTCAATTGTGCGAATGTCTTCAAGAAAACGAACAGAAACATGATTATCACTGGGGATAATATATGCTCGGTTACGGGAAGCAGTGTTAAGTGCCCCACCTGAAGTTCTACCATTAAGTAAGGTAGGAATCAGATATACACGACCCCAGTCACTGATATACTCCTGGACCTGCAATTTGAGTACCCCGTCACCAACATTTTGAGTAAGTTGGAAAGAAGGATTGTCGCTTGCAACACTGGTACGAGTCATATCTGCTACCTGGTTAAGGACGGAAGGTCCACCGACCAACTTATAACTGCTTGCTGACCCGTGTTGTTCAAATATTGCCTGGAGTAAACCACGAAGGTTTGCTTCAGTCATTGAACCTGCACTGGTAAGGTCAAAACGGGATCCACTTACTGCTCGGTAACCCTGTTGAAGGGATGAACCATAAACACCATTGGCAGTGGTATTGGAAGGATCTGTCCATGCTCCCAGGGCACCTAATTTGTCACCTGAACGAACACCACCTGAAACTGCACTGGCAGACATTTCAGAGTCTGAACAAATGAGTGCTTCAATATCTCGTTTTAACTCGATAAGGGCACGGGCCTTGGAAGTTGCATATAAGCCTGATGGACCTGCAACATCAACTGCCTCGGCTTGTGGTGATACACTAAAAGTTCTTTGAACCTGTTGGATTCTGTTTCCGAAACGGCAACGCTCAGTTGTTTTGTCAACAAAGTCACCATCGAATGCTAAAGGTGTTCCGTCTGCTACTCCTGGAAAGTTAACCTCGGAAAGGTCATCTACCATCCATTCCGATAGCATGGCTTTTGCTTTTGGCCCCCGTGAGAGCATTGCGAACATTGGTGTAGATTCTACTGCAGTTCTGCGTAAAGTGTTGTCGAGTGATTCCCTGGCACCTCTTACTGAGGGTCTGTCTCCTAATGAATATGATGTGGCCTGTGGCATGAGTTGTTTTTCTCCTTGATAAAAATTATGATAAAAATGCGATTAGTTGATCTTCAGACACATTACCTTTTCCTAGAACGGAACTTTTGTTTTTCACTTTTCGGACTGGTGGAGAAACTTCACTTGGGGGTTCGCTTAAAACTTTAGGAACCTTTTTTGTGACCTGCTTAGTTGCAGGTTTTGAACTTTTAGTACGAACAGACTTACACCCTTCAACTATCAATGATTTTATATACAGGCCATTTGGCAGTGTATCTAAAACTTTGAATCGTTCGTTGGCATTGATCTGTTGGAGTAATTCTGCTTCAGGTGAATTGGAATCTTTTAAAAAAGTAAAAGTTTCCAATGCTTGTTGATCTGATGATGCCCGTTCCTGNAGGAATTTCATTCTAGCAGGGATTGCTTCGTCCAAATGGTCTTCTGCGTTGTCCCGTATTTGCTTGATTTGTTCCTTGGTGTATTCCTGGCCACCTTCTTCAACAAAGGATTCATCTTCATGCTTCCTGGCCCATTTTTTGGCCCCAATTGCCTGTTGTCGTAACTCCTCTAATTGTTCAAATGTTTCAACCTCGGAAACGGATGCTGACTGGGCTTTTTCCTCGGATTCTGTTTTTCTTAAAGCAGAAACCTCGGCCTGGATTGCCTGGTAATTTTCTTCAGCACTTTTTGCCCTGGCAGTTAATTTTCCTATCTGCTTAACAAGTTTTTGAACTGATTTTGGAGTTTTATTCTCCTCTTCCTGGTCTTCCTGGTCATCCTCGTCCTCAACCTCTTCCTGGTCCTCTGATTGTGAAAGAACTTCTTCATTCCCATCTTCAGATTCAGTCTCTACCCCCGATTCATCAGTGGTAACCTCCTCTTCCGTTGACTCTTCAGCTACTGGTTCACTCGCTATAAAATTGAGTAAATCATCACTGGAAAGATTTTCGTTAGGTGTGTCTTCTGTTGCTTCGGCAACCTCGATTTGGTCTGTAATCTGCATTTTAAATTAAGTTGCATTCTTGACTGCAGGGTTGCCCCTGCCATGAAACTTAATTTTAACCTGAAAAATTTAGTTTTAGACTAAGTATCAGGGGTAAATTCAATTACATCATCATCGAGCCACTCGTTTAAACCCTTGACCACTGACGAAATGATCTGCTCTGCCTCTAGGTCACTTTCCTGGGCAAACTGATTGCACAGGGTGATTACGGCAGACTTAATCTGACCTTCAGGATCCTGTGGGCCTGGCATCGTTAAGATCACGGAGAAAATTATCCAGGACAGAAATGCAACCTGCTATGTGTGCCAAAATCTGTGGATTTTCCACACTCGCAGTTGAGGTTAGGTCACCTACATAACCATCCTTCATATCGCTTAAATGCTTTACTAAAAACTCAAAATCAGGTCTGTCATGCAAACCTGCAATTGCATCGTTTAAATTATCCACTTACTTCTTGGGGTTGGGCATTAGATGCAGGGACATTACCAGGGGGTGCCCCTAGCTTGCCCGTAAGTGCATTGCGTTGTTGTTGTTCCTGGAAGGAAATTTGCTTTAGGTAATTTTCCAACCTGGCTTTAAAACCTTCGTCATTTTCAAGCCTGTTTTGAATGTCTTCCCCAGGTATTTCCTCTGTTCCCTGCAAGTAACCCTGGACAACCTGCATTCTTACTTGTGGGTTGGCATTTTCAGGGGCATTCACAACCTGCCCTGATGCAATCTTTGCCAGGTCAGAACTTGTTTCCTCCACTTCTTTCTGTGTGGATGCTTGTTGGGGCATGATCAGTCGGTCAGCAAGGTTGGGGTCAATTGACTCGGCAAACAACTTCATCAGTTCCCCAAAGTTAGCCTGGCCCTGTCTGTCGTACTGACTGAATACCTCACCCAGTGCTTTCAATTTATCCAGGGATTTATCCTGGTCCAGGGAGTCAGCATTAAAAGTTAATTCAAAGTCAAACTGCTCACTGGTTTCCTCAAATGTTGCCTGAAGGTCCTGTTCGTTACCTGTGGCCCTGACCCATTGCTCAGGACCCCCGTAAGTGCGTTGCAGGTGCCATAATTGTTTAAGCACTGGTCTCCAGTTGGATAACCACATACTAACCATTTCTTGACGAATCAAGTTTGCTTCAACCTGGTCTTCTTTGCTTGTTGGTCTGCCTGCAATTTTATTGGCAATCATGCGTAGTTCATTTTCCACTTCTGTCGAAGCAGGTGAATACGCAGGTATGTCCATAAACTGAATTTCACCTGGTCTGCGAACAGGAACAAAACTACCAGGGCCTATGCGTTCAGGTTTTCTTCCAACAAGGTGAGTAAGGGGTGGAATTGTGGAAAGTGATGCTCGGTCAATTCGTGAATCAATCTCAACTTTGATTGCCTGTTCGTAGGGATGCAATATTTCACATAGTCCCCTGGAATCCAAAATACGATGGTTTATTGCTTCTCGGCAGAAACTAGTAAACGGGTATTTGCCCTGGGAATAAGCAGACAATTCGTGCTTTGCATATCCTTCAATATCTTCTGAAAAAATAGTGTGGCTTATCAATGGCACTCCGTCTTCGTCCAATTCCCTTCTGTAACAACTGACCAATCTGATCAACCCTTCGTAATGCTCAATATCATCGTGGTTCCTGTGGACAGGAAAGTCAGTAAAGTCCCCTGATGCATTTTGGGAAGCCCCGTTTTTAATCAGTTCGTCCACAAAGTCAGGGTCAAAACCCTGGGTAAAAATCATTTCTTTCAGGGACTCAGGACTATGGTGATGAACGCAATAAATTGCCCTGGCATTCTGAATATCAGAAAGCACATTGGAATCAAAAATTATATCCCTGCCAATCTCGTAACTTTTTATACTGGGTCTATTATCAACCAGTCTTTCCTTGGGCACTTCTGCCTGGCCCTGCTTTTGCAGGCCCTTAATCATTTTATTGATTCTGCTCTTTTTAAGTTGTGGGAATGCTTCAGCTAACAACTGGTTGGCACTTTTATCTTTTGCCATTATTGCTTCTGCCAACTCAGGTGCCTGTTGGGCAATTTCTTCCAGGGAAATAACATCGTAGTACCTGTCAATTTTACGGCACCAATAAGTGCCTAAAATTCCATTACCATACATTTGCACATTGTTTGCCAGGATCCCAACCTCACGATTAAACTCCGTCATTTCTGACATAGTCCACTTCATAAACTTTCCTACCAGGGCAGAAACCCTGGAGTCCGTTGCTTCCGTTGGAACGGCACGAAGGTTGCCCCCTGATACTGCCCGTTTCATCATGGCAACATCTGCACCCACAATTTGGTCAATTAAGCCAACNGNCTGGTCACTGGCACCAGGCCAGGGGAAGGCAGTTGGTCCTTCTTTCCTGTTTGTNCTGTAATTCCTACCTGCCCAGGCACCAAAACGGGAGTCCCGTGCAGTGTCAGACTTGTCCTTGTAATAGGATAAATTATTCCTGCATCTTTCCAGGTCACCCTGGAGAAAGTTTATGTCAGGCTCATCCGTAAAAAGTTGCTCATTGGGTTCTTCCATCCAAACCTAAGTATAAGTTAAATTCCCCAACTTTAGACTTAAACTTAGCCAGGGCAGATTGCTCGGCCCGTTGAATAACCATTATGTCAGTGCCACAAAAATCTGCTATTTCTTCCAGGGTCATTTTTGGGTAATCTTCCCCAGGTTCTGTCAGGGATGCATTCCTGATTACCAGGTAATTCAGCAGGGTATCAATTCGCTTGGCCCTAGTTGCTTTTGGCTCAAAGCACTCTTGCAGTTTCTTCATCCACCAGTTCCAGGGTAACCTCCTGGTTTAACTTATACCTGTCCCTTGGTTTTTTGACTACAATTCTAGTTATTCCATCATACTCAACCTGGATTAACCTGGCATTCACAAGTAACCTGGTAACTTTGGCATTTTGATAACGGGGGTAATTATTGGAAGGACCCCTTAATCTTCGTTTTATCGTGCTGACACTGATGCCCAGTTTCTTACTTATTTTAGCGTAGGACAGGCCCTCGTTCCGTAAAACCTGAAGTTCTTCTTTTGTCACATCATGCATATTGCTTTTTCGTCAGTGGTTTAATGTTAGTTTTTTTGACCAGATAAAACGGAGTGACTCCTGAATGGGAGACATATCCTTTTTCCTGTAAATGCTTCAAAGTGGTGTACCCGTGAATAACTGCTTCCTGGTCCTGGATCTGTTTTCCCATGTTGACCAGGGGAGTGCTGACAAATGCATAATAGTCAGGTTGGTTTCGCAGGGTTGTTGCTTTTACATTAATTGCAAACGAGTCCTTATCACTCGTTTTCACATCAAATGTTTTTCCGTTATTTAATCGAAAATCATACCATTTTGAACTGGTTCCCGTGTGGGTCCTGGTTTCCCAGGTAAAGTCAGGGTAAAAGTTAAAGAACTTGGCAAAGGCTAATTCTCCAATGCATCCCTGCAAACTGCTCTGTATGGTAATACTCGGTTTCTTGCTGATCCGATTATTAGAAGCACGAAGGGTAGATATGATAATCAGGTGTTCAATCTCATTCGCATCAATCGTTATTTTATGCATCAGTATCCTCCTGGTTCAGTAATCCTTAGTTCAGAGTCTTCCAGGTAAGAATAATTACCTATAGCAACATATCTCAGGCAGTCAGGGGGATCCTTGCAGACCCCTTTCATCCCGTCATCAATCTTATAATTCATGCAACAGAACAGGGTGTTTCCAACCTGGTCAGAAAAGAACAACCTGGGTTTGTTATTCAGGTCAATTGGTTTGCTTTTGTCATAGGACAAAAGGGAATTAATTGCCTGTAACCCGTCTTCAATCGGTAACCCTTCGGCAGGCCAAACATTTATATCGTGGTCCTGTAGGTCACTTATAATATTACTGGTCCCTTCGCTTTTAGCGTAAGTGGCACTTCCCATCCTGGGGTCAATGATTATATCCACATCATCCGTGCAACCCAGTATTTCATCATCCGATATGCCTTGGAGCATATCTCTGATAATTTTCGCATAATCCCCTATCCCGTTGCCATTGGGTTTAGAAGCATCCCCTGGAACACCCTTCTCACCCCTGTCCAGGTCTGCCCATTCTCCAACATCTACACCAGGCCATTCCTTCAGTACCCAGTGGACCCCAAACACATCAATGGCAACCAGGAGCATAAACCAGGACTTACTGCCTGCAGGGTCAATACTAAGCACATACTGACAGGGGTTATTCTTCTTATCCTTAATGCAGGGTATATCCTGGTGCTTCTTTACTACCCTGTCATCCAGGTTAACGAAAGTGGTGTTACTCGGTTTAGTTGGTAATCCGTAGGCCCTGGTCAAAACTTCATCCCGTCTTGCCCCTTCCAATTGCATTCTCATGGCAGGCCATCCCCCATAGGGATTGTCTGCCGTATGAAAATATAATATCCGTGCGTTTTTGCGTACGGGTTGTTGTACAATAGGGACCCGTTCACCAGGTAATAATTCTGCTTCCCTGTCTTCCAGGGTAACTGCTCCTGACAGAAAACTAGCAACTACATTGGTCCATCCTGAAATTGTTGTAAAGGTACTGATCACCCTGGCAGGGATCCCTGTTTTAGGGTCTGCCCTGGATAAACACCTATACCTAGCAGTGTTTAAAAAATTTTGGGGCACCTCTTCGTCAAACCATACCCCAATATTATGTGTACCAGGTTTAACCTCCTCTTTACACCCCACTTCACCCCCTTCAATCGTCTCAATGTTTTGGGACCAATTACGGAATACGCAGGTGCTTCTATTGGGTAAAATGAAACTGGATGAAGTATACCCATTTTTCTGTGAGTAACTTACATAATGAACCCTGCTTCTGCCCAGGTTCTTAAATTCAGCAGGCAGGTACTTATGCACCACTGCCTGTTGGTTCGCTATGCTATTTTGACTGGTAGCAGTAAAGCACCATATAACACTGCCAGGGTTTGCTACCAGGGACTGCACTACCCTCTTCGCAATTACCTCGGTTTTGCCACTCCTGTTACCCCCAAGCAGTAACAATTCTGCCTTTTCCTTAAGTATAGCATCCACCTTCTTCCAGTGTGGTAATTCTGTGCCATACCTAAAAGGGTCTTCCCGTTCCCTCTCAATAGCACCTTCTCTCCTCTCCCAATATTCCAACAACCTTTCTGCACCCATTTGAATCTGTTCCTCCTGGGATGGAATTTTTAATATTGGATGTGGGGTCCAGTCTAGTGCCATGTGGGCAATAGTAACAAGGTTCTAAATTATCGACTAGGGTTGCCCAGGGAATGGTACGATAAGGGAATGCCCTTAATATCCCCTTGACAGGTTTGAAGGTTGTTAACCGATAACTACTAGGAATTAGTGGTTGATCTGTAACCCCCTTCAGTACAGGGCTAAACGGGGTTTTACCCCCCCTGGCTAATTGGGAAAATTTTTTCATTTGGGGGAATCGGTCTTGGAATCGTAACCCGTTGATAATCAAGACCCCCCCCTCCCCTCCATCCTGACAAAAACTGACAGACAATAATTAATTAAACACCTAAATGCATGGTAATAAACAACCTACAATTCTGTAGCACTAGATATAATATGCAGTTAATTCTGACAGGGGGGTGTATTTTCCTGGAACCCTAGTCGATTGAAAAACTTTTCAATAATCTTGCACCAATAAAATCAAGCAACCAATCCAACCTGAACCACCTGCCCATGATAGCACCACTGAAACCAACCAACACTGAATTACCTGACATGGTCCTGGAACACCCTGGGATCCATGTTTTAACAGAGGAATACCATGACTGCATATGTGGTATTGATTCTGATTGTGAACGGGTCATCTATAACCTGGAGAAAATGCTTGAGGTAATTATGGCAGGGGATGAAACCCTAAGCAGGGATGATGCTTATGAGCATTTTACCCACAATATCAAAGATTGTATGCCTAAAGCAGTTAGTCCTGTCTATATATTCCCTGTTAACCCTGAATAATATGCCAACCAAGAAAAAGCGTAAGAACATAGTCCCTGATAACCTGCCTTCCCTGGTAACCCCTGAAGAACTATGCCCGTCCTTATTCACAGGGAACAAACTGGCAGAAAAGGATCCTGAAAGGTATGCCAAGGTTGTCCAGGAACTATCAGAAGGCAAAGCATTAACCAGGATAGCTAAGGACAACCATTGTGCCCCTGAAACCATTACTGCCATTGCAAAGAGGGAAACTAAAACCATTGATAAGGTGCAGTCCCTGACAATGGGCCTGACTAGTTATGCTAGTCAAGCCTGCCTGATGAAAATAATAGACAAGTTGGA
>JGI24004J15324_10000955_pt1 | contig 11549 bp, 13 predicted proteins | sample LinPmetageLP32_FD_15324 | JGI IMG/M metagenome (IMG submission 15324)
AAGTTGGTGCCACTTATTTTTCCTGGTATAGCTTGTCCACCTGACATTGATATAGTGCCAGTTGTTGTGATTGTTATATCTGAGGCTAAATCAGCACCTGTGATAGTTGCGTTAAGTATATCAGCTGATGTAATTGTATTGTCTAAAATTTTTGATGATGTGATAGTGTCGTCTGTTATAATTGCCAAACGAGCAGGTGATTTTCCAAGATAAGTAGCCATCCTACGTTATCTCCATTATACTTAAAGTTGTATCTAAACTATTTAAAGTATTAGATTGAACTTTTAAAATATCTGTAGTCTCCATTACATACTTATTTCCTGACATAATTTCTAAAGAAGCTTTTGCAGGAACTTCAGCATTTTTTACAATAGTCACATTGTCTCCGTCACCATTTTCTAAATTAACTGTAACTTCAATATTTGATGTTGTAATGTTTGAGAGAGTAAGACCTAAAACTATAGCTGTTGTAGATGAGGGTGTTGTATATACTGTAATTGCTGTATTAGCAGCTGTACTTCCACCAGTTTTTGTTTTAAGTTTAAAAGTATTTGCCATGGTTTATCCTAGCGCAATTGCTAAAGCTGTTGCGTCATCTACAGTAGCAGCACCTGTTGTTTGATTTGCAACTTCAATAATATTATTACCACTATCTTTCACATAAATTTTTTTATCAGCTGTATTGACAGCCAATTCACCTACTTGTAAATCACTAGTTTGTGGAACTGAACTTGCAGTTTCGCTTCTTTTTAATTTTATAACAGTCGACATAGTTTTTGTTTGTGACGACTATTAATAAGTTCCGCCGTCAATATCTCCGTAAGTTACATTAGTACCGTTGGATTGTAAAATCTTACCATTACTAGAGAGTGCTAATTTAGCAAGTGTGTTTGATGCACTTGCAAACAAAATATCACCAGTAGTATAAGAGGATTGTCCTGTACCACCGTAAACTTCTCCAATTACAGAACCATTCCAAGTACCGGTTGCAATAGTACCTAAAGTTGTAATTGAAGTTTGTCCAACATATGTATTAGCAATAGTAATTGCGTCAGCACTAACAGAAATCTTATCTGCTGTACCTACAGCATTAATTGTATTACCAGTTTTAGTTAAACCGTTACCAGCTGAAATTTGACCTGCACCAGAAAATTGTTCAAAATTTATTGATGTAGTACCAAGTGTAATTGAACCATTTGTACTTAATACATAACCGTTGTCAGCATTAGATGTACCTTCTTCGGTAAAAGTAAATGCACCTGAAGTTAATTCAGAAGCAGCGTCAGCGTCTGGTGTTCTAGTTAAAATAAAAACAGCACTACCACTACCCGTTGTTGTAACTTTATAAAAACCGTTTTGAGCGGCTACTGATTGATTTTTTACAAGAACTCTATCGTTTAAAGAAAGAGTTACACCATCAACTGATATAGCACCATTTGAAGTTGCTGTTAAAGTACCAGCACCGTTGTTGTAGTTAACAGCTAAGTTTGCTGTAGTAGCAACACGGACGGATGCTTTAACATCAAGTCCATTTGCAACACTATCAACATAAGTTTTATTTACAAGTGAGTCTGAACTAAACCCAGCACGTGCTTCATAACCTGAAGGAACTGTAACTGAACCTGTACCGTTAGGAGTAAGAGCTAAATTACCGTTTGAGTTTGTTGTTGAAACGGTGTTACCGTCAACTGTAATATTATCAACATCAAGAGAAGTAATACCATTTAAATCTGTTTGAGTGCCACCTAGTGAAACTGTATCAGAACCTATAGTAATAGAACTATTTGCAAGTTTTGAATTTGCGATTGTACCAGCAAGTTGTGTGCTTGATATACCACCAGCTTTTATAGTTACAGCTCCAGATGAGACAGAAAAATCATTGGCACTGAAAGAAGCAATACCTTTATTTGAATCTGTAGCATCTTCACCTGAAATTGTAGTTGTGCCGGCAGAGTCATCATAAGTTACATCAATACCCTCACCAGCAGTTACAGAACCACCAGAAATATCTTCAATGTATTCTTGTAAAGATGTGCTTGCATTATCAACAAATATATTTTTGATAACTGATTTACCAGATCCGTGAGGTGTAATTTCTATATTACCGTTTGTATCTGTTGATGATATAATTCTACCATCTAATTTTAAATTATCTACACTCCATTCATCAATTTTTTTATTAGAATCTAACAAGACACTTGATGAAGCTGTTGCTACACCATGTGAGTGATCTAAAAGATTTGTAAAATATTCACCTGCAATTTCTATTGGTGAATTTGAATTTGAAGTTGGATCACCTATGAATAAACGTAAACCGTTACCACCAGCACCTGCATTTGCAGCTGAGGTATCGTAGACATAGGCTAACTCTCCTTGATTCAAACCACTAGGAGCGGTAGCGCCTGTGGTTCGTTTTATTTTAATTATTGTTGCCATTTATTCTCCCTAAAATGTGCCTCCGTTTAATATTAAATTTCCACCTGTGTCAGTTATTATTTCATTCCTACTTGTCCATTTTTTAGTATTATTATCATATTGTAGCAATGCACCATCGGCTAAATTAGTAGCATTTACATCTTCTAAATTGCCTAAATTTGTTGTCGCTGAGGGAGTTGTTACAGATACCTGTTTTGGACCAGGAGCTGTAGTAGCATTTACGCTTGCCGTAAGATTAGTTGTTTGATTAATTCTTGCAGTATAGTTTGACATACACCCTCTCTTCTACTATATTTATAATATTTATATAGTGAAAGGGGGTGTATGTTGTGTTTTGTGAAAATTATTTTGCTGTGTCAGCAGTATTGGCAGTTGCTACGTTTGAGGCTTCCTCAGTTTTAGGACCGTCAACTTTTTCAAGTTCTTTTTCAATTTTAGCATCATAGTGTTTAGTAAGAACGTCAATTTTCTCTACTTCTACTACATGTCTCATTCTATTTGCCTGTAAGTCTTGTCTTACTGCAATAGCATTTAAACAATCTGCTGATAATTTGTCTTGTTTATATTCTTTACCGTTGATAAAGATACTTGGCACTTGAGGTGCATTTTCTGTTGTTTTCGTGTTCAATTCACTACTCATATTTTATCTCCTTAACATATATGTTGTTCATCTATTTATATAGTAACTTGTGGTCTTATNGAAATAATTCCTTCAATNACTCTTGTTACGTCTCCTGATGAGGTTTGAGTAATTTCTACATCAAAAACNTAACGTGCTGGGGCATCCAAAGCTGCTGTTTGNGTNGGTGTTAGTGATAAAGTCACTACACCAGTTGTAGGATCGCCACCAATCGAAGTTGTCATGGCTGTTCTAGTTCTTGTAGAATTATATCCTAATGCCAGTTTTGCAGCTGCTGAATAACCAGTTAAATTAAAACCTGTTCCGTCAGCATTTTTAACTGTTACTGCTGAACTAAAGGATGCTCCTTGATCTATATTTAAATTTGCTATTGCCGCCATGCTATTATTTATAAGACATCACCATTGACATTTTTCATTAAAGGTGATATACTATATAGTATATAATAATGGCCTAAAAGCGTAGTGGGAAAGTGACGTGAAATTCGTTCAGATTACTTGATACGGTTATACTCCGAATGCCACCTAGGCCATACAACGAGCAAGGAGACTCAACATGATAAGATTAATTCTTATATTAATCTTGGTATGGGCTAATGTTGCCTATTCCAAAGAAAATGATTGTAACTGGAATGACGATATTCCTTGTGTTACAATATATCCAAATATAAACAATTCAAACGCATTAGGTAATAAGATAACACCTACACACAAAATTAAAAAATCCGAAATTGAAAAATATAATCTAATAGATTTACCTAAAGTATTAAATTATGTTCAAGGTCTCGACATAACTCAATCTGGTCCTACAGGTCAACAATCATCTGTATTTTTAAGAGGTACTAATTCTAATCATACTTTAGTATTACTAAACGGAATACCAATCAATGATTACTCTACACCTACAGGCGCCCATGATGTTGGTCAAGACTTTATGTTTAATGTTGTACAAATAGATGTATATAAAGGGTCACAAGGAGCTCATTGGGGAGCAGACGCTGTTGGTGGTGCAATTAATTTTAGAACAACTGTAGATTATGATAAAAAATTAAGTATTGGTGGTAATGGTAATGATAAAACTATTAGTGGTAATTACTATACTAGATTAAATGACTTTGATATATCTGTTTCTGCTGGCGAACATAAGTCACAAAATGTTTCTGCTTTATCAGGAGCTGATGAAAAAGATGGAACAAATAATAAAACAATAGGTGTCAATGTAAGTAAATGGTATGATCTTGTACATTGGAGAACATCTTGGTTTGCAAGAAACACTTTCACTGATATAGATGGTCATAATGTTTCTATACAAGACGGTAAATGGGCAGATAATACTTTCTTTGCCTTACAAACAGGTATTGATTATTTAAATAACAGTTTAACTTTTCATACACATGAATATGATAGAGACTACGACAATGCTCATTATGAAAGTGAAAACTATACAGTAAGAGGAACACATCAAAAAGAAAAATATGGTGTAGGCTTTGATTACAAACATAATGAATCTTTGACAGGACAACATCATAATCTAGGATACTTCTTTAATTTTTCACATAATATATTTTCATATCATCACAGGTTTGATGAAGAACACGAAACATATAAATTAGGTTTCTTTAAAGAAATAGATGATGGTTTTAGTATAAGTGGTAGTACATCAACAAGTTATAAAGATAAGACAACATGGACTGCTATTGAATATGGTGAATCACAAGAGTTAACATTAACTAAAAATAATTTTGCAACAACTATATTTAAAAATGATATTGGCGATTTAAACACTGACGGTATAGAGTTTAGTTATAATCAAGAAAACTCTAAATTTTTTATTAGTCATTTAAACAGTAAGAAACTTGATGTAGTACAATTAAGGAGACCTAATTGGTCTCTTGGTTTTATGCATACAAAAGAGTTAGAAAATAACTTTTCTGTAACTACTAATTACAAATATAAAGGCAAACATTTAGATGTACACAATTCTAATTGGTCAACCATATCAATGCCAGAAACACATTTATTAGACTTAAATCTTGGCTATAACTATCATGGTATAGATTTTGGTATTAGTTTATTAAACTTACTAGATGAAAACTACGAGTCACCTCATGGTTTCTCACAAGAAGGAAGAAAGTTTACTCTAGGTTTTAATAAATCTTTTTAAGATTGTACATGTAAAGAATTAACTTTTTTCTTTCTAGGGTGATCAATTCCTATAGACTTTCTATTTTCATTAAGTTTATCAGATTTGTATCTTTCTATTTTGTCAATACAATGTTGTTGAAATTGATAACCTAATTGATTACCCAATTCGTAAACTTTTATAAATCTTTTAAATCTTATATCAAAATCGGAGTTTTCATTTTTCCATTTAAAGCCAAATTCTCCACCAAACAATTCTCTATGTTCAAAATCTAAAGGTGTATTTTCAAAAGTCATCATAACATGGTGAGATACACTAATTAAATGTGAATACTTTTTATAGTCTCTTAATAGTTGTAGAGTATCTTCAAACATTTCTTCCGTTTCCGTAGGGTATCCGACAATAAGTAAAAACTTCATATTAATTTTTCTTTCTCCTAGATTAGTAACAAAGTATTTTATATCATCATTAGTAAACTTTTTTTTCATATGATTTCTAACACTTTCATTGCCTGATTCTATACCCATTTCTAAACCATTGCAACCAGAGTTTGCCAAATTATCAAAATCTTCTTGCGAAAAGGTCTTTTCAGCTCTAACAATAAACTGTCCTTCCCATTTTACTTTTTTCTTTTTTATAGATAATTCGTAAACCATATCCCTAAAATGCTTCATTGAACCATTAACTAATGAATCAGAAAATGCTATCTTTTCAGATTTAGTATGTTCAGCAACACTATGTATCTCATCAGCAATTTTTTTACCTGATTTCCATCTAAATTTTGGCCAGATGCTTGCAACATCACAGAAAGTACAATTTCTAACACAACCTCTAGAACCAGATATTATAAATCTGCCATATTTGTGTTCTTTTATTACGTCTGAATAATCTGGTGGTGGCAAATCTTCTAAGTTTTCTATCTGTTTTGGTGGTCTTCCGTTAATACCAGGATAATCAAAATTTCCTTTTAGAAATTCTTGTACAGCATATTCTCCTTCTCCTACTATAAAATTTTTAGAAGGCCATTTTATATCAACACCTGATCCTCCGTAAAAAGCATTATCATATTTTTCTCCTAATTTTAAACCATCTTCTTTTTGCATAAAAGAAAATACAGATATACCTAACCATCTAAATTTATATTTTGCAATTTCTTTGTGTATATTTTCTAAAGTATCTAATTGATTACCATCTATAACTTTAATTTTAAATCCTAATGGTTCTAAATACCCTTTTAAAAAAGAAGGACCAGGTGCAGGTTTACCTTTATCCATTCCTGGTAGTGATGTAATAACAGCGTCATATATCATATCAATCCGCCTACAATATGTATTCTATCTATCTTTGAACAATTTAAAGCAGTATGATTTTTTGTAGTATCTACTATATAAGCAGTGCCATCAGCCGGCAGATGTATTCTATCTTCGTCAATTAATAAAAAACAGTGATTGTGTGTGTACACAGGTATATGTAATCTTTTTGTTTTATCAGCATGCCATAAGTAACATGATTTAGATTTCATTTTCATAAGACGAGTTCTTACTAGATTATTTTCTTTTATAATATTATTAATGTATGGTATATCAAATAAAGGAATATTATATGTATGTTCAACTTTATCAACATCATATCCACTGTCGGCACCCTCTTCAGGATTCATATCTTTTGAATAACCTTGTAAATATAATTGTTTGTTATAATTAGGTAATGTAATTAATTCTTTTTTTATAAGCTCTAAATCATATCGCATTTACATATTTATACCCCTTATAAATATCGTTATGTCCAAATATCCTTTATTAATATCTTGCCATCGCTCTGGATCGACATGGGTACAATCTTATATACGAGAATCATATCTAACAAATTGGAAAAAAACATTATCGTTTTCTAATGCTAATAATGATGATGAATTTTTAGATCCTTATCATTTTGATTCAGACATAAATTATAAAATAAATTTTTTAAAATCACTAAGAGAACGTAAATTTGAACTTTGTCATAAAATACATGCTCATATGTTAACTGATAAAAACATTTTAAATTGGTTCATAGATTTTTACAAAGATCACGATATCATAATTTTAAAAAGAAGAAATTTATGGAAAGCTTTATTAAGTTTTTTGTTTCATAATACCATAAGAGAAAAACTTAAAGATACCTATGAACTTACAGGTTCGTTGAAGTTAATAAAAATTAGTCAATTTTCACCTAATGTTGCTGGTGTCAAACCTAGAACTAATACCGTTATGAAAGCTCATTACAGACCTAGAACTAGTACCGAGCCTCACCATAATGATCTTTTGAAATCTACGATACAATCACATAATATAAAATTTAAATTTGATAAAAATATGTGTAATAATTATCTTGAACAGGTTAGATATTTAAATACAATATTAGAACATAAAATCAAACATTTAATGCCACAAGTTATTTTTAAAGAAGATATAAACACTGAATTTTTACAAAAAAGATTTTCTGTGTCAAATTATACATCAAATATTACACCTTTAAATATAAAATATGATATTTATTTTAAACCTGATGAATTAGAAAAAACAAAACAATTTTTTCAAAAGCATTATGAAAATGAATTTAAATTTTACGGTTATAAATATAAGTATTAATGATTAATATAGTATGTACCAGTAAACCAGGTGATGGTCTTTTAAGATATAGTTACGAACATTGTAGTTATTTAAATTCATTAGGTATTCAATCTCAATTAATAATTATTACACACAAAAAATTTTCCGAAAAAGATTACACCGATTCAATTGTTGAACAATATATCACACCATATGAACCTATATTATTTAATAATTATACACCTAAAAAAAATGATATAAGTTTAATTATGGGTAGAAGTATGTTAACTTTGCCCTATTTAAGTAAAAAAGATTATACTAAAGAACAACTTTTAACATTACATTTTTTATTTTCAAATAAGTTAATATCAGTTTATTCAGAAAATCATCCTATTGATTATCATAAAGCTGTAAAATATTTTAAACCTAAAGAAATTTTTGATTTATGCGACTATGATGTTTATCCAAATGGCGTAGGTGAACAGTTTGAAAAAATAATTAATTTTAGTATATACAAATCGTTTAAACATGATATAAAATATCAATACTTATTTTTAGGTACAAATGAAATTTACTATAAAGAGATAGAAAAAGTTATAGGTAACAATTATATGTTATATCAATCACATGGTATTATAACTTATCCTGATAAGTATTTAAATCCTAGCTATAATAATATTAATGTACCAGTAAATAATTTGTTAGGTTCTTTTGAAACTTATGTTTACACAAAACCAAACTTTGATCCTGCACCAAGAATAATACAAGAATGTAGGTATTTTGGTAAAAAAGTTTTATATTTAAGAGATAAAAATATAAAAGATGGTGGTATGGTTTATTGGAATAGACCTACACCAAATAAAGAGATATATTTAAACAATATAAATATACTTGTTAAATTAATGAATAAAGTTAAATGAAAAAAATATTATTAGTTGGCGGTTGCAGTTTTACAGATTCTAATTTTCAAACTTGGGTACATCCAGAAATAGATGCTACTGCATGGCCAAAATGGCCTGAAATAGTTGCTGAAAAATTAAACATGAAATTAGTTAATGTAGCCTTTTCAGGTGCAGGAAATGAACAAATTTATAGTTCTATATTAGATTACTTATCTCTAAATGGTTCTGAAAATATTGGTTTGGTGTTGGCAGCATGGTCTCAATGTCAACGTAGAGATTTTCAAAAAAATACTAGTTTTTCAAAAGATAGAGACTATTGGCACAATGATAGAGTTGATAGTAAGGGTGATGTGTTCTATTGGGTCAGAAAAAGTTTAAGATACTTTATTAGTTTTCAAAATTTGTGTAAACACCATAAGTTACCATACAAACAATTTCAAATGATTAATTTATATTTCTCATGGTTAAATGGTTTAAATAAAAGAGATACAGAGATAGCAGATTTTTTAAGAGATCCTGAAAAAAATAAAAATTTTGTTCCAAAATACAAATATCCTGGAGATGTTAAAAAAGATAAGAAAAAAATATTAAGATTACTTAATGATTATGAAAAAGCAATTGACACAAATAATTTTATAGGTTGGCCTGGTGTTGAACAACTCGGTGGATATGTTATAGAGGGTAAAGTAATGCAAAATGGAGACTATCACAAACCAGGAATGGTAATATCTGAAATAGATGGTCATCCAACTGCAAAAGCAAATGAAAAATTAGCGGAGTTTATATATGGACAGTTGGCATAAAGATTATTTACAAAACAAAGAAGAGTATCTAAATCTTTTTGATGTTACTATGCAGAAAGAGCAAGAAACAAATGTAGAGTTTCTAGAAAAAAGTATTATTGATTTTACAGGTAGAAAGTATGTTATAGCTTGTAATAATGGAACAGACGCTTTACACTTTTCATTAATTAGTTTAGGTATCAAGCCAGGTGATGAAGTTATTACGACCAACTTTTCTTGGATATCTACAGCTTCATGTATATCAATGGTTGGTGCTACTCCTGTATTTTGTGACATAGATATATCATCTTATCACCTATCACTTGATAGTATAAAGAATATGTATTCAGATAAGACAAAAGCAATTGTATACCCTCATTTATTTGGTAACATGTCAGAAACAAAACACATAATAGAATTTTGTAAAGAAAGAAATATAGCATTTATAGAAGATGCTGCTCAATCATTAGGTGCTAACTTAAATGATGTTAAGGCAGGTACAATAGGTGATATTAGTACATTAAGTTTTAATGCAAATAAAGTAATTGCTGGTATTTCAGGTGGTGGAGCTGTATTAACAGATAATAAAGAATACGCTGATACAATTAAAAAAATAAGAAAACATGGTGAAAACGAAATGTTAGGTTACAATTCTAAAATGTTGTTAATGAATGCTACGTTTATAGATCATAGATTAAAAAAATTAAATGAGTATCAAACAAAAAGACAAGCAATTGCTAAAAAATATGATGAACAATTAAAAGATTATGTGATTATTCAACCAACAACAAATGGTCTTAATCATAACTATCACAAATATGTTATAAGATTACCAAATAAAGAAATTAGAAATGAGGTAAAAGATAAACTTAAAGCAAAGGTTCATTATGATAAACCTTTATCAGAGAATGTCATGTATAAAAATATCTATCATAGAAAAGATAGTATGTTTAATTCTAAAACAGTATGTGATACTATATTGACGTTGCCCATAAATCCTTTTATGACGGATGCTGAAATTAGTAAAGTTGTTAATATAATTTTAATTGTGTTAGACCATGAAGAAACTAAATTTTTAAAAAATATGAAGAAAATGATAGGTGATAATTATATTGATGAGAGTCTAATAAGTGAAACCACTGAACCAATTTATGACTATATAATAGAGAAATGTTTTCAAACACCTAGTTATACCGAAGAAGTAACATTTAAAGATACTAAAAAATTAAAGATTGCATTTAATAAATTTTATGAAAAGCTTAGAAGAAATACAAAATAACTATTTGGCGATAGACTTTTTTATGTCTATGTCCTGTAATAAAGACTGTCATTATTGTACAAGTTATACTTTAGAAATGAGAAACTTGACCGTAGATATGAACTTTTTAAGAAAGACATTAGGTTATTTAAAAAATTATAAAGTTAGAGTTAATCTATTAGGTGGTGAGCCTGGTTTAATTAAAAATTTAGATGAGGTAATAAATGAGATTAAGAAAAATCCTAATTTTGTTTGTTCCGTATTATCTAATTCATTTGTAAGAAAAAGATATCCTCATATATTGAAAGATAAAGATATATTATATATTGAACATAATATATTAGATTGGTATGAGGATGAAGTTAAAAAACTAGGTAACTTTGATTTTGTTCCTGAAAATGATATGAATAACTATAACGTAGTTGTTAAAACTCCAAATTATTATGCTTATAATCATAAGTATCCCGAAATAGTAAAAAAACTAGATCACAAAAATACTATGTGGAAAGCATTTAATGGTAGATCAAAAGAATTTACAGACGTATTACAAGCTGCTGAAATAGATCGTAAAATGTGTGCAGCTTTCCCTATGGTGCCTGTTATAGACTTTGAAAAGAGACATATCGTACATTGTAGTAAGAAGTTTGCCAACAATAGTGAACTATCTAAAACCTTTGACCTAACGCAGGAGAACGTAGATAAGATGATGAACTTTAGATTGTTCAAATATGAGAACTATTGCAAAACCTGTACTGAATGGGTGCAACCTAAGGGTCATTTTCCAATGAGAAAGTATGC
>JGI24004J15324_10000957_pt1 | contig 11542 bp, 14 predicted proteins | sample LinPmetageLP32_FD_15324 | JGI IMG/M metagenome (IMG submission 15324)
AGTGTGTGAATTTATTTAGTAGTTTGTACTTGCTTATACTTTACGACTTGGCGCGCTCTGCAGGATTCGAACCTGCGACCCTCTGCTTAGAAGGGATAAGTGCTAGATCGTAAAGCATGGCTAATTCAACACTAATAGAGTTGTTCCCTATTCTGTTTAACCTATGTTTACCTTTCTTATTATATAAATACTAAAATTAACTAACTTAATCTACAAAAAGGTTAAACACAGATTACCGAACCTCATGTCGTGCGTGCGAGAACTAACAGCTTCAGTATTGTAATGGGGTCTTGATAGGCTTATATGCAAATAAGATTTTAGTTAAATCAATTAGAAGAGAGTCCAGAATGGGTCGCCATGAAGCATATAATAGACTGCATAGAAAAGAACTGCTAAACCAACCCAAACGATAATTATATTGATAGGTGGAAGAACAATCATTAAAAATCTTCTAATAAATCTGAGCCATAAAGCGTCTTTTTTGCTATCCCACTGTTGCATACTTAAATAATGAACAATATCTCCTATTGGTACATCAATTTTCTTTCTCCAAATCTCAGCCCACTTTATCCAAAGAAAAAACAAAATTGCTAAAGGTAAAAGAGATACAGATGCAAACTCAACAAGACCGATGAAGTTATTAAAAATAAATTCAAACATTAAAGGATTACATTACTATTCACTATAGAAACCGCAAATATGATCAATAGTAAAATACATATACCACCCCATATTAATCCAGTTGAAATCTTAACTGGCTCAGGGTCTTTATACTCAGGTTCTTTTTCAGGATACCTACCTTCTGCTTTAAGTTTATTTATTCTGTTATTAGATAACTTTGTTTCAATTGTTATCCAAATAGCAACAACTACAATTGAAGCAATTGCAACTATGATTACATTAGTGGGAAATCCATAAAGCATTCTTAATGCAATAGTTGAAGCTATTGATAAAAATGCAAATAAAAGAGTTAAGACAATACGAACAAGAACTCTGATAAATCCCATATTTTTAAAATACATATCAATAAATCATCGATCAAGGATTTATATATTTATTCTTACGAGAGTTCCATGCCACTTACGAGAGTTATATGCGAGAAAGAATAACCTCGTAGGCACTTCACAGAAACTGCTCACGAGAATACTATGTGGGAAAAGGAAACTATAAATAAATCAGTAAGAAATCCCTAGGCATTTGATTCATTACACCTAGGGAAAGATATATATTTTTTATGAATTAAGTATCAATTCGATTCAATTTCGTATGAATTTCGATTAATTTCATAACATTTTGATAGTAGCTACAGTCAGTCAGTTATAGGTCCAAATTTTCTTTCACACCTACTAATCATTTCAGATTGGTAAGCAGGGAACCAACAACCAATTCTTTTAGCGGTTTCCCATGCTGAACGATCCATTGCATCTTGATCTTCATCTTTCTTTTCTTCACTAAGGGATTGTTTAATCTCAAATGAAGTATCTTCTAACCACTTACAGTCATCAATGTATCTGTCAAGGGAAGTTATATATTTAGGTTGATCTGCATACTGTTTCTGATGATTGTTATAGAAAACAAATAACTCTTCGATATTAGGTATATCTAAATTTGGGTCATCTTTGCTTGATAAGTAGTTAGTACATGCTTTTTTAAGACTTCCTCTTTTATGAGGTAAATCTTTCCATTTCTCTTTAAAGATTAACCAAGTGGGATTCCATAAAGATTTATCGAACCTTGGTTCATTACCATTATCTATTGGTTTTGATTTTAATTGTAGTTCTTGTTCTGATTGTACTTCTACTTCTAATTGGGAATGCTTTTGCATTGCATTTGCATTATCTTTATTCCAACGAACAAGAGAATTATTACTCATTACCTTGGATTTTTTTAATGCTTGGTGCCACTTCTCTCTATCAGAAATATGAAAAATATTTCCATTTTCTTTCTTAAAAAGATAATCAAAGTTTGCTCTAGCTAATCTAAATTTCTTTGGAGTTGTATTACAGATCCTAGATAAATAATTATCATTATCTTCAAGAGGTATGGTATTATTTTCCCAGAGTTGAAATCTAAGTTTGAACACACAACCTAATTCAAATGGATTGAGTAAGTGAGTGGTAGCCACCTCGTCAGATGTAGCTAGGTGAAGGAATGGTAGTTGCTTCATTAATCACTCACTTGTTCTTTGTAATCACTATCATTCTTAGGATCACTCCCTTGAATAGAACCAATAGCGTCATCAATCTGCTCTCTTAAACTACATAAGAACTCTAATATCTGATCTATGTCGTGTGAGGGTTTTAATGGATCTGTGTTCATGCGTGTACAACCCTAGTATTAGCCAAAGCATTCTCTATATCTTCTCTCTTGTAGAAAACTTTTCTTCCTACCTTGTGATATGGAAAAATAGATCTTTGAGTGGATCTAAAGAACCTTAATGAGTTTACTGTGTATATTGGATAATCTATTGCGACTTCCTTCTCAGTTAAATAATCACCTAACTGTTTTTTAGAAGAATTGTCATCACCCTCTAAGAGGGTTTGATAAATATCTTTAGTCATAGTTAGATTCTGCAAATTACTAACAGTTAAAAAGGGTCTAATATTGGAACCCCTTTTAACCTAAGTTATAAATAGTTATGGGTTGGTGGAAAGGTGAAGAAGAAGATCAGATAGAGGATCCTAAACAATGTGATTGTGAGCAATGTGGAGAAGCTACTGATGTTTTAGATAAGTGGAAACATATCCCTATCCATATTTGTTTAGATTGTAGAAGGGAACTGTATCTGCAAGATATGGACTATGTGGGCGATTGTTAAACTTTATCGGGTTTGCTTTATTCTGTGTAATTATAGGTTGGGTCTTTAAAGGAAGAACAGAAGATCCTAAGTACAGATATACTATTATTGGGTTAATGATAGCTAACGGAATATTTTGGTTTAGTATAGTTCCTAGAATTACCTAGCACGCCTAATCTACATTTCAGACTACAAATCATATGCCAAATTTGGTATTTTTAGGGCATGGGGTCGTGGTTCAACAACGAGTTTGTAAATTTGGGTTTTTTCATAGTGGAGGCTATTTTTATTGGTATCTCCTATCTATTAGTTTTAAGAGAAGTTGATAAATATTATGAAGACCCTCTAATCAAAAGTCCTAGATGGACAATGTTTAGAATTTTTTTAAATCACCTTATTGCTATGAATATTCTTTTAGTATTTGTTTTCTTTATTGGAATAATTATAAATATTTTATGGGGGTTTGGTCTAGGCTGATGTCTAACTTAATTCCATTAGATAGTTTTTTTAATTCACTTTACGCTACTAACTTATTTTTATTTATTATAATTGTAGGGTTTTTAGCTAATGAAATATTTAAAATTGTTCAAACATATTATGATTCAAAGTCATTATTTGGGATTTCTTTAAACTTTGCTATCTCTGTATTTTTATCTTTGATTGCAATGTTGATGCTATTATTGGCTAGCGATTCACTCATTATGTGGTTTACGAGTGTTCAAAATGTTTAAAAAAATAAAAGATACTAAGTTTTTTTATGCAACATATGAATTAGTTAAAGAGAAGAAAGTCCTAATGTTTGATGAAGAAGATGATTGGGTAACTTTAGAAAATGATTTTCTTAATAGAAGGGGCGAAGAAGGATTAGAGTTAGTTAGCACAAATAGAATAACTAATAATTTAGAGCCTCATCAAGAATTTAAAATACAATATTACTTTAAACAGGAAATTAAATAAGTGACCCTTAGAGAATTACTATCAAATATTGCAAATTATTTTGGAGAAATATTCAGCATGATTGCTGAAGTGCCAAGTTCATTTGTTAATAGTTTTTTAGATGCTCCATTAGAAGATATTTTATTCTTCATATTATTTGTTTCATTTATTGTTATATCTATCTTTGCAGTTAAAACTTACTCGAATTGGCTTACCAAATGGATTGAAAGGTTTGAAAGAGGTTGGGTTAGATTGTTGATATTCATTCCTATAAATCCTTTATTCGTTTACTTTTATGTTTTGATTTTCTTAATCTTTATTGCAGTAGAAACAGGTTTTTGGGAATGAAAACTCTCTTAGCACTATTACTATTAATCCCTAGTTTGAGTTGGGGAGAGCATAATATAATTTTTGATGGTTGGAGCATACATGGTCCAAAAACACTTTTTATTCGTGTTTACAATAATACATCCAATATGAGCTTAGGTGCATCAAATTATTCCTTTGAGGTAGAATTCGATGATGGCTCGTTAAGAGTTTATAATACGGAGTCATATGACTTTTGCCCTCCTAAAAATGAGTGCACTTGGAGAATTAACTTTACAACTCCCAAAAATGCCAAAACAATGAGATTTATTCATAAAACAAATAATTAATGAAAACTCTCTTAGCCCTACTGATATTGATCCCTAGTTTGAGTTGGGGAGAGATTTTAACTTACACATGTGAGGTAGAGTATAGTCCCACTATAACTAAAAAAGATGATAACTCTATGTGGGTTAAAGGAGCACCTTTCGATATGAAAATTCATGAAGATAGATATCTATTAGAATTTAATAGCAATCATCCCGTTGGAACAACTTTTATGGCTATAGACAATAGGGAACTTTACGACATGTCCAAAATAGTCAAATCACAAGAATTTAATGGCTCAATATTCTTATATTTTGATGGAAGCAATTTTACTTTAACTAGAACAAATGTTGATATAGTTCATGTATTATTTGCAAACTGCAGAAAAATATTTTAATGAAAACCCTATTAGCTCTATTGTAGTTAAACTTATTTACTCAATATAAAATTCCAGATCCTATTTAACTCATCATTATTTCTTGTATTCAGTAAGTCTTGAAACTGAAATGCATTTTTTCTTGCTTGTTTAATAGCATTCTCAATAGTTATGTAATCAAGGTCTTTAAGCGAGGAAAGATTTACAATTTCTTGATGAATGAAAGTTTTAAAATCTTTGAAGGTCTTATCTCTATCAAGGCAGTTATATATTTTAGTTAATATATGAACAGGATAGAGAATAGATAAAACAGTTGGGGATCTATTAGTTTTCTTTAACTTCATATCCGCTTCACCTAAGGCAGTAAGAGTATCTGTTAAAGGGTACCAATTTCCCATTTCTTTAATGATTTCGTCAATAGATTGAGGTCGCATATCACCAAAAGATCTTTTAGGTTTAGTGTTTCTCGTATGATCTATCTGAGGTGCTAAGATCTCTATTACATCTCTAGTATCTTTAGATATCCTTCTTAACTTAGGAATTATTTTTTTTAAATCCTTATTATTAAAAGGTCTGGTATTGATAGCGTAAATTAAATCTAACAATTCAAACTCCCATGAGTAATTTAAGAACTCTGACTCTCTACCTTTATGAATATGAAGATCTGATCTGTTAGCATAGTAAGGTAATTTATTAGAAAACTTAATAGATTTAACCATTCTAAAAAGAATAAATTTACTAATATCTGGATCGTATTTTATTCTGTCTAATGGATCTGCAGTATCTTCGTAACAGACTAAACCAAGGGGAGCCTCTTTTTGACCCCCCTTTTTAAATGGAAGTACTTTACCTTTTGTCAAAGTTGATAACCTTTCCACCACCATTAAGAAGGTTATTGAATGTTTCACTAAGTTGATCTTTTCTTTCTTTAGTTTCCCCACTGTCCAAATGAGAATAATGTTTCTCTACTATCTTAGAGTTTTTGTGATTGGTAAGTTTAGAACTATCAAACACTCCAAATGTTTGAGTAGCTTTAGAAGAGAAAGTTTTTCTAAGGTCATAAAGTTCGAGGTTTGTTATATTTGCTAAATCACAAGCCTTATGCCAAGTTTTTCTGATAGATTTTATATGTGAATTTGGCTTTCTACCTTCAAACACATAATCACTGTTTCTATTTAACTTCTTTAGTTCTGTAAGAGTAGCATGTGATAATTCAGTTTCTATATCACCCATTTTAGAATTAGTTTTGTATCTACTTCCTTCAATCTCTTCCCACTTCATTGAATAGATCTCGTTAGGTCGCAATCCTTCAAACAAACAAATTCTAATTATAATTGCTTGGATCTTTTGAGGTTGATAATAGAAACCATTATCCATTAAATAACCATTCTCGATCTTATGGAGTGCATTACCTAAACTAATTAGTTCTTCCTCTGTAGCTTTACGAGTTCTCTCTTTAGAAGAATGAAGTTTGATATATTTCTTTAAGGAAATTTTTACAGGGTTATTAATAGGGTTATAGAACTCAAAGACATTCCTTAACTGCCTCATTAATTGATTAGCAGTTTGTTTTTTAGGAATATCTAAGAATAACTTTTGTATATCAAGCGGTGTTATATCTATCATTCTCTTAGTGCAGAAACTGTGATTTCTAAGTGTTGAATTATAATTTTGAACTAAGATTTCTAATCCCTTCCCTACTTTGTGGGAGTATCTAATTCTATTAAGGTTTTGAGGATTAGTATCTTTATCAAGATAAGGTTTAATATCTTTGTAATTCTCGTATGTAGCTATCTTTAGTGGGATATATTGATTTAAATAATAATCTCTAAAGGTAGGTTCTGTTCTTTGCTCTAATTTTTCTTTATGAGGATTGATACCCTCTGATACTAATCGCTTAACTTCTTTAGCTTTAGTAATTGCATAACTAGGATGTATCTCTGGGTATTTGCCTATCGTATAAACAAATAAAAGATTGTTTAGTTTGTATTGAACCTTGAAGCTCTTAGTTCCACTTTTAAAGACCTCACAGAACAAACCTTTGATCTCGGTAGAATATACCTTCTCTCTGTTAAGTGGTGCCTCTATGGATTCTATATTGGATTTATTAAATATTATTTTACGCATGTTAAGTTCCTTTCAGTTTTTTTGTTCGCTTCCAAAGAAAGGTAATGTTTGTCTATCTGTAAGTGTCTTGTTCCCACTGTATATATCTATACAAGGTGCAAGGTGGTTTTGGGGGGTACCCCCTTCTCTCTTTTTGAAAAACCATAGGAAACTTTTGCTTGGGTTTAAATCCAATCCTATGTCAATAGCAAGAAGGCTATGGGGGGTGCGTGTATAACCTATGTTTAACTTTATAAACAAATTTTATCCGATTCCATTACAAATAGACTAGCAAAGGTTAAACAGCTCAGTCAAATAATGACTTGTAGTTTTAGGGGATAAGATCTCAATAGTGTGTGAATTTATTTAGTAGTTTGTACTTGCTTATACTTTACGACTTGGCGCGCTCTGCAGGATTCGAACCTGCGACCCTCTGCTTAGAAGGGATAAGTGCTAGATCGTAAAGCATGGCTAATTCAACACTAATAGAGTTGTTCCCTATTCTGTTTAACCTATGTTTACCTTTCTTATTATATAAATACTAAAATTAACTAACTTAATCTACAAAAAGGTTAAACACAGATTACCGAACCTCATGTCGTGCGTGCGAGAACTAACAGCTTCAGTATTGTAATGGGGTCTTGATAGGCTTATATGCAAATAAGATTTTAGTTAAATCAATTAGAAGAGAGTCCAGAATGGGTCGCCATGAAGCATATAATAGACTGCATAGAAAAGAACTGCTAAACCAACCCAAACGATAATTATATTGATAGGTGGAAGAACAATCATTAAAAATCTTCTAATAAATCTGAGCCATAAAGCGTCTTTTTTGCTATCCCACTGTTGCATACTTAAATAATGAACAATATCTCCTATTGGTACATCAATTTTCTTTCTCCAAATCTCAGCCCACTTTATCCAAAGAAAAAACAAAATTGCTAAAGGTAAAAGAGATACAGATGCAAACTCAACAAGACCGATGAAGTTATTAAAAATAAATTCAAACATTAAAGGATTACATTACTATTCACTATAGAAACCGCAAATATGATCAATAGTAAAATACATATACCACCCCATATTAATCCAGTTGAAATCTTAACTGGCTCAGGGTCTTTATACTCAGGTTCTTTTTCAGGATACCTACCTTCTGCTTTAAGTTTATTTATTCTGTTATTAGATAACTTTGTTTCAATTGTTATCCAAATAGCAACAACTACAATTGAAGCAATTGCAACTATGATTACATTAGTGGGAAATCCATAAAGCATTCTTAATGCAATAGTTGAAGCTATTGATAAAAATGCAAATAAAAGAGTTAAGACAATACGAACAAGAACTCTGATAAATCCCATATTTTTAAAATACATATCAATAAATCATCGATCAAGGATTTATATATTTATTCTTACGAGAGTTCCATGCCACTTACGAGAGTTATATGCGAGAAAGAATAACCTCGTAGGCACTTCACAGAAACTGCTCACGAGAATACTATGTGGGAAAAGGAAACTATAAATAAATCAGTAAGAAATCCCTAGGCATTTGATTCATTACACCTAGGGAAAGATATATATTTTTTATGAATTAAGTATCAATTCGATTCAATTTCGTATGAATTTCGATTAATTTCATAACATTTTGATAGTAGCTACAGTCAGTCAGTTATAGGTCCAAATTTTCTTTCACACCTACTAATCATTTCAGATTGGTAAGCAGGGAACCAACAACCAATTCTTTTAGCGGTTTCCCATGCTGAACGATCCATTGCATCTTGATCTTCATCTTTCTTTTCTTCACTAAGGGATTGTTTAATCTCAAATGAAGTATCTTCTAACCACTTACAGTCATCAATGTATCTGTCAAGGGAAGTTATATATTTAGGTTGATCTGCATACTGTTTCTGATGATTGTTATAGAAAACAAATAACTCTTCGATATTAGGTATATCTAAATTTGGGTCATCTTTGCTTGATAAGTAGTTAGTACATGCTTTTTTAAGACTTCCTCTTTTATGAGGTAAATCTTTCCATTTCTCTTTAAAGATTAACCAAGTGGGATTCCATAAAGATTTATCGAACCTTGGTTCATTACCATTATCTATTGGTTTTGATTTTAATTGTAGTTCTTGTTCTGATTGTACTTCTACTTCTAATTGGGAATGCTTTTGCATTGCATTTGCATTATCTTTATTCCAACGAACAAGAGAATTATTACTCATTACCTTGGATTTTTTTAATGCTTGGTGCCACTTCTCTCTATCAGAAATATGAAAAATATTTCCATTTTCTTTCTTAAAAAGATAATCAAAGTTTGCTCTAGCTAATCTAAATTTCTTTGGAGTTGTATTACAGATCCTAGATAAATAATTATCATTATCTTCAAGAGGTATGGTATTATTTTCCCAGAGTTGAAATCTAAGTTTGAACACACAACCTAATTCAAATGGATTGAGTAAGTGAGTGGTAGCCACCTCGTCAGATGTAGCTAGGTGAAGGAATGGTAGTTGCTTCATTAATCACTCACTTGTTCTTTGTAATCACTATCATTCTTAGGATCACTCCCTTGAATAGAACCAATAGCGTCATCAATCTGCTCTCTTAAACTACATAAGAACTCTAATATCTGATCTATGTCGTGTGAGGGTTTTAATGGATCTGTGTTCATGCGTGTACAACCCTAGTATTAGCCAAAGCATTCTCTATATCTTCTCTCTTGTAGAAAACTTTTCTTCCTACCTTGTGATATGGAAAAATAGATCTTTGAGTGGATCTAAAGAACCTTAATGAGTTTACTGTGTATATTGGATAATCTATTGCGACTTCCTTCTCAGTTAAATAATCACCTAACTGTTTTTTAGAAGAATTGTCATCACCCTCTAAGAGGGTTTGATAAATATCTTTAGTCATAGTTAGATTCTGCAAATTACTAACAGTTAAAAAGGGTCTAATATTGGAACCCCTTTTAACCTAAGTTATAAATAGTTATGGGTTGGTGGAAAGGTGAAGAAGAAGATCAGATAGAGGATCCTAAACAATGTGATTGTGAGCAATGTGGAGAAGCTACTGATGTTTTAGATAAGTGGAAACATATCCCTATCCATATTTGTTTAGATTGTAGAAGGGAACTGTATCTGCAAGATATGGACTATGTGGGCGATTGTTAAACTTTATCGGGTTTGCTTTATTCTGTGTAATTATAGGTTGGGTCTTTAAAGGAAGAACAGAAGATCCTAAGTACAGATATACTATTATTGGGTTAATGATAGCTAACGGAATATTTTGGTTTAGTATAGTTCCTAGAATTACCTAGCACGCCTAATCTACATTTCAGACTACAAATCATATGCCAAATTTGGTATTTTTAGGGCATGGGGTCGTGGTTCAACAACGAGTTTGTAAATTTGGGTTTTTTCATAGTGGAGGCTATTTTTATTGGTATCTCCTATCTATTAGTTTTAAGAGAAGTTGATAAATATTATGAAGACCCTCTAATCAAAAGTCCTAGATGGACAATGTTTAGAATTTTTTTAAATCACCTTATTGCTATGAATATTCTTTTAGTATTTGTTTTCTTTATTGGAATAATTATAAATATTTTATGGGGGTTTGGTCTAGGCTGATGTCTAACTTAATTCCATTAGATAGTTTTTTTAATTCACTTTACGCTACTAACTTATTTTTATTTATTATAATTGTAGGGTTTTTAGCTAATGAAATATTTAAAATTGTTCAAACATATTATGATTCAAAGTCATTATTTGGGATTTCTTTAAACTTTGCTATCTCTGTATTTTTATCTTTGATTGCAATGTTGATGCTATTATTGGCTAGCGATTCACTCATTATGTGGTTTACGAGTGTTCAAAATGTTTAAAAAAATAAAAGATACTAAGTTTTTTTATGCAACATATGAATTAGTTAAAGAGAAGAAAGTCCTAATGTTTGATGAAGAAGATGATTGGGTAACTTTAGAAAATGATTTTCTTAATAGAAGGGGCGAAGAAGGATTAGAGTTAGTTAGCACAAATAGAATAACTAATAATTTAGAGCCTCATCAAGAATTTAAAATACAATATTACTTTAAACAGGAAATTAAATAAGTGACCCTTAGAGAATTACTATCAAATATTGCAAATTATTTTGGAGAAATATTCAGCATGATTGCTGAAGTGCCAAGTTCATTTGTTAATAGTTTTTTAGATGCTCCATTAGAAGATATTTTATTCTTCATATTATTTGTTTCATTTATTGTTATATCTATCTTTGCAGTTAAAACTTACTCGAATTGGCTTACCAAATGGATTGAAAGGTTTGAAAGAGGTTGGGTTAGATTGTTGATATTCATTCCTATAAATCCTTTATTCGTTTACTTTTATGTTTTGATTTTCTTAATCTTTATTGCAGTAGAAACAGGTTTTTGGGAATGAAAACTCTCTTAGCACTATTACTATTAATCCCTAGTTTGAGTTGGGGAGAGCATAATATAATTTTTGATGGTTGGAGCATACATGGTCCAAAAACACTTTTTATTCGTGTTTACAATAATACATCCAATATGAGCTTAGGTGCATCAAATTATTCCTTTGAGGTAGAATTCGATGATGGCTCGTTAAGAGTTTATAATACGGAGTCATATGACTTTTGCCCTCCTAAAAATGAGTGCACTTGGAGAATTAACTTTACAACTCC
>JGI24004J15324_10000959_pt1 | contig 11537 bp, 10 predicted proteins | sample LinPmetageLP32_FD_15324 | JGI IMG/M metagenome (IMG submission 15324)
TCCTATAAGTACACATCTAAAGAACTTTGTATCTACTACGCTCTCGCTTCTTTGCGAAGCTACGCAGATTACATAGCTTCTTATAAAACCACACTAGATTCACTGCATTGTCCAGTGCCTCTAGAACAAATTAACGATAACAGGCTACTCATTGTAGATGACCAAGAAATTACATTTATATATGAAGAAGTCACACTGGAGACTATACACTAATGGCACTATCATTTAATAAGCAAACGGGCGGAGCCCAAAAATCATCCATCAATACCTTTCAATACAAAGACGGCGATAACAAAATGCGTATCGTTGGCGACATCTTAGCTCGCTATGTCTACTGGATTCAAGGTGAGAATGGCAAAAATATCCCTATGGAGTGTCTATCTTTTGATAGAAATTCTGAGAGATTTAATAATCAAGAAAAGGATTGGGTACGAGAGTACTATCCTGACCTAAAATGTGGCTGGAGCTATGCTACTCAGTGCATTGATAATGGTGAACTCAAAGTAGTAAACCTAAAGAAGAAGTTGTGGGAGCAAATTATTACTGCCGCAGAAGATCTCGGTGATCCTACTGATGCTACTACTGGCTGGGACATTTGTTTCAAGCGAGTAAAGACTGGGCCACTTCCTTACAATGTAGAATATCAGCTACAAGCACTGAAATGCAAGCCTCGTGCGCTTACAGAAGACGAATTAGCATCCATTGCAGACTTGAAGTCTATGGATGATGTTATGTCTCGTCCTACTCCAGATGCTCAAAAAGAGTTGCTTGACAGAGTTCGTAACCACGGTGACGAAACTGATGACGAAGCCTTAGATGCGGAGTTCAATGTAGGATGATTCTCTTCACGGCAGACTGGCACATAAAGCTGGGACAGAAAAATGTACCAGTAAAGTGGGCTACAAACCGTTATAAAATGTTCTTTGAGCAAGTTTATGAACTAGAGAAAGAGTGTGATATGCACATCATCGGTGGAGATCTCTTTGATCGTCTACCGAACATGGAAGAATTGGAGCTTTACTTCTCGTTTATTCGAGGAGTAAAGATTCCTACTATTATATATGATGGAAACCACGAAGCCACAAAGAAAAATAAAACTTTCTTTACCCAGCTTAAACAGGTTTCACGGGATATCAACCCTCTCATCAATGTAGTAGATATATCCTACGTTGATCATGATCTTGGATATGGTATATTACCTTATGCAGATTTACACAGAAAAGGTGCAATTGAACATTTTAATACGTCACAGCCTTTGTTTACGCACGTCAGAGGAGAGATACCACCACACGTAAAACCGGAAGTCAACTTAGATATGTTCGAAGACTTCCCTGTTGTATTCGCAGGAGACTTGCACTCTCATAGCAATACACAAAGAAATATTGTATACCCAGGTAGTCCAATGACTACTTCATTCCATAGAAATCTAGTAAAGACAGGGTACATACTGATTAATGAGAATGACTGGAGCTGGATGTGGGAAGAGTTTCGTTTACCTCAGTTACTTCGAAAGACTGTAACAAGTAGTGAAGAGATGCTTCCAACAGAATTTGATCATACGATCTACGAAGTAGAAGGGGATATACAAGACTTGGCAGGAGTGAAGAACTCAGAACTTCTTGACAAGAAAGTAGTAAAACGAAAGTCAGAAGCATCTCTTATCATGGATAAAGAGATGACGATACAAGAAGAGTTAATAGAGTATCTAACTTATATACTCGAAATAAACCCTGATAAAATACCAGACATCATAGGAACATACAATGATTACACTACAAACGTTGAAATGGGATAACTGCTTTAGTTATGGTGCTGGTAATGAGTTACAATTAAACGACAATACTGTTACACAGATCCTTGGTACTAATGGGATGGGGAAGTCCTCCATTCCATTAATCATTGAAGAGGCATTGTATAATAAAAACTCAAAAGGTATCAAAAAAGCAGACATTCCCAATCGTTATGTGAATGATGGTTATAACATCTATCTCTCTTTTACGAAAGATGAAGATAGGTATGAAATTACTGTCAACAGAAAGACAAGTATAAAAGTAAAACTCGAAAAGAATAGTATTGATATCTCTAGCCACACGGCTACAAATACATATAAGAATATTCAAGAAGTTCTCGGAGTTGACTTTAAAACATTCTCGCAGTTAGTATATCAAAATACAAATGCGAGTTTGCAGTTTTTAACAGCTACAGATGCAAACCGTAAGAAGTTTCTCATAGACTTGTTACACCTCGAAAAGTACGTTGAATTATTTGATGTATTTAAAAGTGCTTCGAGAGAGGTATCGAATACGTCTGCTACGATAGCAGGGAAGTTAGCAACAGTAGAAAAATGGTTAGAAACAAATAAATTGAGTGATATAACCATACTGCCCATGTTGGATTTAGAAATTGATACATCTGATGATGAGAAGGCTTTAAGTTCTTTAATGGCAGAGATTGAAAATATCTCCGAAAAAAATAAAAAAATTACTACAAATAATCAATACAAGTCACTGCTCGATCAAATCAATATTGCAGAGATACAGAACTCAGTTATAAGAGACTATGAGTCTTATGATGAGTTACAATCAGAGTTAGGATCAGTACAAGCAGTCGCTACGGGTGCTCAACGGACTCTGAAAAAGTTAGAAGAATTAAAAGAAATTTGTCCCACTTGTAAGCAACCTATCGATGTTTCGGCAGAGAAGGCGATGATTGATGTGGAACGCAGAAAGTATGAAGAAGCCTTGGAGAGAATAAGTGAGATTAAACCTCGAATTATACAGATTAAAGAGAACAATGCAGAATTTGAGCGAAACGTCAAAGCGCAGAAGGATTGGGAAGATTTGTTACGATCTTTCGACCAAAGTTTACCTCGAAATATATTGGATAAGTACAAGCTTGACAATGAGTTACAGAATCTTCAAGGTAAACTACAGAAGGCAAAAAGAGACCTCGCAGATAATGCGGCAGAAAATGAAAGACGAACAAAGATAAATACTCGTATTCAAGTTATTCAAGAGCAAACAGCCGAATTTGTCGAACAACAAGAAGAATATGATGGTAAGTTAGCAGGAAACCAAAAGCTAGAGTCAGAGCTTGATATACTCAAGAAGTCTTTTAGCACAAACGGTTTACTTGCATACAAGATAGAAAATCTAGTTGGAGAGCTAGAAGAGATGGCAAATGAGTACTTGGCCGAATTGTCTGATGGTCGCTTTACTCTTGAATTTGTTGTTTCAAACGATAAACTCAATGTAGAAATTACCGATAATGGTAACGTAGTAGATATTCTAGCCCTTTCTTCCGGAGAATTAGCAAGAGTAAACACCGCTACTCTAATAGCAATTCGTAAGCTAATGAGTAGTATTTCAAAGTCTAAAATCAATATACTGTTTTTAGACGAAGTAACCAACGTCCTCGATGATCAAGGAAGGGAGAAACTGGTGGAGGTTCTATTGCGAGAAGATATGAATACCTACATAGTCTCACATGGCTGGTCACATCCTTTACTCGAGAAAATCGAAGTCGTTAAGGATGGAAACATCAGCATATTGGAGAATTAAATGCAAAAGTTATTAGTACCGCTATGTTTGCTAGGAGCATCTATAGCATCGGCAGAAGTATCAATGAACGCCGGATACGCCACCGAGTATCATTATCGGGGTATCTTTCAAAGTAAAGAATCGTTTAGCGCAGGAGTAGATTTAGATGTTGGAGGTTTGAATGCAGGTATTTGGACCGCTGACGTAGGAGACGGAGCCGAAGTAGACGTATATGGTTCTTATACTTGGGAAATCGAAGATTTAGCATTTTCAGCAGGTATGACAGGTTATTACTATACTGGAGACTTTGACGAGACTTATGAAGAAGTAAATCTAGGTATTGATTATAAGTTTTTATCTCTAGGACATAGTATAGGAACGTGGGATGGAGAAGGTGGTATGGATTATGATTTTACATCCGTAACTGCCGAATGGAATGGTTTTTATAGCACTTATGGAATTTTTGGCAAAGAGTTTGACGGCGACTACATAGAAGCTGGTTATGGCTTATCTTGGCAAGGTTTTGATTGGGGAGTATCGTATATTACAACAGATGAGGGGGACTCTTTTGTTGGCACAATCTCTCGGTCGTTCTAGCATGAGTGCTGGTAGACGTAGGCAATGGTGGAATGTAGTTGAAGGAGCCAAGCTTGCGGACGAATATTGGAGGCACGAATGCGGATATCTCGTTATAAGTGTCGTAAAAAATAGCCGATGTAGTGGATGCGGCATAAGCGAGGAAGAATATGGTAGACTCAAGAGCAAAGGGAGCAAGGGGAGAGTATCTAGTACGTGATATGCTTCGAGAAGCTACCGGATTGAAATTCGAAAGAGTACCTGCCTCGGGTGCTCTCGAATATCTGAAAGGGGACTTATATGTCCCCAATCAGAGAAACTTTTATTGTATAGAGGTAAAAAATTACAGAGATTCACCACTTACGGATAAAATATTCACACAACCAAAGACAAATAATCTTATTCGTTGGTGGAAGAAAATTGTAATACAAGCGGCAGGAGGCGATCAAAAGCCTATGCTATTTTTTAAATATGATCGATCAAAGGTATTTGTAGTAACAGAAATGAAACCAGAAAACACAGATGAGTATCTGTATATTCGGTTCTTGAATTGTTACGTTATACTAGCAGAGGATTGGTTAGCAAGTGAGAAAGTGGAGTTTATAAGTGGCTTTTAATTTTAATGAACGCATTGGAGGTGCCGAAGGCACAACTCTAATCGTAGACGCACTAAACTTAGCTTTTCGCTGGAAACATCAGGGCAGAACAGATTTTCGTGAGCAGTATGTAGAAACAGTAAAATCTCTAGCAAATTCTTACAACTGTGGTAATATAATTATTACAGCAGATTGGGGATCTTCTAGTTATAGAAAAGAGATATTACCAGAGTACAAACAAAATCGAAAAGATAAGTACGCTGAACAAACAGAAGCAGAGAAGCAAGCATTTATTGACTTCTTTGAAGAGTATGAAGAGACTTTAGAGCTATTATCAGAAGAGTTTGCTGTTCTTCGTTTTAAGGGTGTAGAGGCAGATGATCTTGCTGCCCACCTTGTAAAGCAAAAGAAGCAGTACGGTTTAGATGAAATATGGCTAGTATCAAGTGACCGAGATTGGGATCTATTGATACAAGAAGGAGTAAGTAGATTTTCTTACGTTACTCGAAAAGAAGTAACAATAAACAACTGGAGCGAACACTACAACGTATCACCTGAAGAATATATTTCTTTCAAATGTCTTACAGGCGATAAAGGAGATAACGTCCCAGGAATTAATGGCATAGGCCCGAAGCGAGCAGAACAGCTTATACGAGATTACGGCGATGCAATGAATATATACGATAACATACCTATAGATGGTAGTTATAAGTATATTCAAGAACTAAACCAGAATGCAGAAGTTTTACTAAAAAACTACGAATTGATGGATTTAATAACATATTGCGATGACGCAATCGGAGCAGACAATTTGTCTGATATACAGGAGAGAATGGGCTAATGGACCAATACCAAAGTTTTATTCACAAAAGCCGTTATGCCAGATGGCTAGAAAGTGAAGGTCGTAGAGAGACATGGGACGAAACATGTCACAGATATGTTGACTTCTTTAAAGAAAGAGAGCAGTTGACAGACGATGAAGGACAAGAAATATATGAAGCAATTCATGCTCTAGAGGTAATGCCTTCTATGAGATGTATGATGACAGCAGGAGAAGCGTTGAAACGTGATAACGTTGCAGGCTTTAACTGTAGTTATTTACACATTGATCATCCACGAGCATTCGATGAGCTCATGTATGTATTGATGTGCGGAACTGGAGTAGGTTTCAGTGTAGAACGTAATTTTATTAATAAACTACCCGAAGTAGCTGAAACATTCCACAAAACAAGTTCTACTATTGTAGTAAGTGACAGTAAGCTAGGATGGGCAAGTGCTTTCCGTGAGTTAATTGCTATGCTTTATGCAGGTAAATTACCTCAGTGGGANATGAGCCGAGTACGTCCAGCTGGAGCTAGACTTAAAACTTTTGGTGGTAGAGCAAGTGGACCNGAGCCTTTGATTGATTTATTCCATTTTTGTACAGGAGTATTTCAGAAAGCAGCAGGTCGTAAACTTACAAGTATTGAGTGTCACGATGTAGTATGTAAAGTAGCTGACATTGTAGTTGTTGGAGGAGTAAGAAGATCGGCATTGATCAGTCTTTCAAATCTTTCAGATCAACGTATGTCAAAAGCTAAGTCAGGGCAGTGGTGGGTTGACCAAGGTCAGCGTCGCCTAGCAAACAACTCTGTAGCATATACTGAGAAGCCTGATTTTGAAGCATATCTTAACGAGATGCGTAACTTGTATGAAAGTAAAGCAGGAGAAAGAGGACTATTTAGTCGTATAGCCGCACAGAAGATTGCAGCTCGTAATGGTCGTAGAGACCCAGATCAGGACTTTGGTACTAACCCTTGTTCTGAGATTATTCTACGAAGTAATGAGTTTTGTAACCTGTCTGAAGTAGTTGTTCGAGCAGATGACACTCTTGAAACTCTAAAGAAAAAGACTCGTATTGCTACTATTATTGGTACTCTACAATCTACTCTTACTGACTTTAGGTATCTACGGGTGCGCTGGAAGCGTAATACTGAAGAAGAGGCATTGCTTGGAGTAAGTCTTACGGGAATTATGGATCATGCTGTTCTAGGACATGAGAGTCCTCAATTAGAGCAGTGGTTGAACGAAATGAGAGAGGTGTCAATTGAAACAAATAAAGAGTGGGCTGAGAAGCTTGGCGTTGCACAGTCTGCAGCTATTACATGTGTTAAGCCTAGTGGTACTGTGTCTCAGCTCGTTGATAGTGCTTCCGGGATTCATCCTCGTTTCTCTAAGCATTACATTCGGAGAGTACGTTCGGACAAAAAAGATCCGCTTGCACTCTATATGGAGCAAGCAGGGTTTCCTGTAGAACAAGATGTAATGTCTCCTTCGTCTGTAGTATTTAGTTTTCCTGTAAAAGCTCCTGAAACAAGTACTTGTGTGAAAGAAGTAGGAGCAATGCAACAATTAGGTTTATGGAAAGCATATCAGAATCACTGGTGTGAACATAAGCCGAGTGTGACTGTATATTATACTGATAATGAGTATTTACAAGTTGCACAATGGATTTGGGACAACTTTGATATGTGTTCTGGTATTAGTTTACTACCTACCAGTGACCATGTATATCAACAAGCCCCTTATGAAGATATTGATGAAAATCAATACAATGAGCTAGTGGCGGCTATGCCACAAAACGTAAACTGGGAAGAGCTCTCTCAGTTTGAAAAAGAAGATAACACAACCGGATCACAAGAACTCGCCTGTGTAGGCGGAGCCTGTGAAATTGTATAAAGGACATTATAATGACTGAAGTAACTGAAAACGAAGTACAAACCATCACTATGAACGACAAAGAGTACAAAGTAGATGAAATCTCTGATAAAGCAAAGTATCTAGTATCACAGGTACAAGACATGCAAGCACAAGCAAATCAAACTCGTGCTCGTCTTGACCAAATTGAAGTAGGTATTCAAGGCTTTACAGGACTACTACAAACAGAGTTGGAAAACCCAACTCCTGAAGAAGCTCCTGAAGAAGGTGAAGTTGTATAAAACAAAAAAGGGACTGCAAAGTCCCTTTTTTATTACTCTTTTAAAACTTACCAAGGCACGCCTGCTGCGTTTGTTGGTGTCTTTGACTCAGTAATCTGAGCTGCGACAGAAGTCTCTACACGAGTGACTTCATCAGCACCCATAGATGCCTTGCACCATGCTATTGCATTTGCTTCTGTTACGTCTGCATAAGCTGTAAAGCCTCCATCGGTATGATCCGGAGTAAATCCACAAGAGCCATAAGAACTTCCTGTATGTACTACTGCTGAATCTCCTGAACCCACTGTTTCTGAGTCTGTTGCTGTCCAATGGCATACTGTAATGCCATTATTTGTTGTTTCTCTTTCAGTTTGAATTACTTTCCAAGTTACTGCCATGATTTATCTCCTATGAGGCTGTGTAGCCTTTTCCTGCCGCAATAGCACTATTAGTAGCAGTCATACTTTCACTGCCCCAATCACTTTTTGCAACCATGATTTCTAAATGAGCTACATTGCGATCAACACAATCTTGCCTGTCTGCGGCAGGTTCTCCTGCCATTTGATCTCCTGCGATTACCGCGTTAATTAGAGATACGCTGTGCCCCATAGCGGTATAATCCTGGGCTAGTTCCGCGTCTGTTCTATCTGCCATTTTATTTCTCCTAAAATGTCTAGCCTCTCGTTATTTTGATTAAGACAAGCAGAGGCGTTAACTTGTCTTAATATTAAATTATTTTTTTAACTCAATTATTTCTTTCTTTAAGGTATTAACTTCTGCTGTAAGTGTTTTGACAGACTCAACAAGTAGAGCTACAACTGCACTGTAATCTACTGTTTTAATACCATCTTCTGTCTCTCCAACTGCTTCAGGAAGTGCCAGCTCTACATCTTGAGCAATTAATCCAGCATGTATTTTTGTTGGATCTTGTCCTTTATCAGTTCGAGTATATGTTGATCCATTTAGCAAACTTACTTTATTTAGTGAGTTTGAGATTACTTCTATATTATCTTTAATATTTCTATCAGAGTTCTGAGTAAGAGAGCCTCCTATTGTCAATGCTCCTGTAGCGCTCAAAGAAAAATGAGCAGAAGTACTAGCCTTCCTTATATTGAAAGAAGAAGTGCCAGTGCCAGAAAGAAAAACTTGAATATCTTGACCAGTAGGATTTTCCATTGAAAGTTGGGTTGTATGCACATTTCCTCTAAAGTGTGCGGCATCTGATGCATCGAAATGAAGCTTTACATTACCTCCTCCATCAGCGAGTACAACATTATTGTTTGCAGTGCGTATATCGAGACCATCTTCGTTGCCGGTAAATCGACCAAGAATCGTATTAGAGGCTCCTGTTACATAATAACCCGCATTACACCCAATAAAAGTATTAGAGTTTACTGCGCCTGCTGTAGAATATCCAGCCTGCATTCCTACAAAAGTATTTTCCCCTCCTGATGTAACAGTACGACCAGCAGAAGCTCCAAGCATAGTATTGTTAGAGCCAGTACAAACATATCCAGAATAAATACCCATCGCTATGTTACTAGCACCCGTTTGATTACTATACATACTATAGGCACCCACCGCAGAATTATTTGATGCAGTTGTGTTGGAAATTAGTGCTTGACGTCCAATTGCGACATTGTCTCCTCCAGTAGTATTATGTCTTAGAGCGTAGTACCCATTGGCGACATTACCCGTAGCAGTAGTGTTTGCAAATAATGAAAAAGCTCCCGTTGCAACATTAGCACCACCACTCGAAGTATTGTAAAGAGCCGCGTATCCTAGTCCAACATTTTGACTCGCAGTATTTGCAGTGGTAGAAGTACCTCGACCCGCTTCAGAGCCCATGAAAGTGTTATAAGTACCTGTAGATAGATATGTTCCTGCAGAAATACCTACAAGAACGTTATTTCCACCACTTGTATATTGTCCAGCATAAATACCTACAGCAGTACAATTACTTGGACTTTGACTTTCTCTAAGTGTATAAGTTCCAACTGCAACATTATTACTCGTTCCTTGTAAATTAAAGAGTGATTCATTACCGATTCCAACATTATTTTGACTTGTTCTACATACTCTACCTACTTGTTTTCCTATAAAGACATTAAAATGCATAGCAGGAGAGCCTGAACCAGTATCTCCTTTTCCTGCTTCATATCCTATACAGATATTATTTTCACTTCCGTATCCAAAGTACCCTGTGCGGAAACCTAAATGAACATTTTGACTTCCTCCAGTTAGATTTTTAGCCGCTTCATATCCTATAGCAATACTATAGGCTCCAGTTGTTGCAGCTTGAGCTGCCATAGAACCTATTGCAATAACTCCAGTGGCTGTAGTAAGTGCACCGGCTGCTTCATATCCGAAAGCGTTATTATGAGAGCCTGTAGTAATATTATCACCAGCATGAGCGCCAACTATTGAATTATATGCTCCACTTGTCACTGATCTACCGGCATACATACCAACGCCTGTATTATGTGTATCAGTGTTACTTGATCTGGTCAAGCTCATAAATGCTTCATAACCAATTGCGGTATTACGATTAGCCGCTACGTTCTGATAAAGAGCATGGTCGCCCATTGCAATATTATATTGTCCAGTTGTGTTTTTGGCTAAAGAATTTCGTCCCATAGTAATATTATAACTACAACTTGTAAACTTCTGCCCCGCGTATCTACCAATTGCAATATTATTACCACCTGTTACAGCCGTTCCGTCTCCGGCCATCGCACCAAGACCAACCGCAATGTTTGCAGTACCTGTTGTAATACCGTTAGTAGAAGAGGCATTTGATGAGCCAGCAAATGTACCAACCATAACGTTTTCAGTACCTGTAGTAACACTCATACCTGCTTCCTTACCGACTGCAACGTTTTGTGATCCTGTAGTATTTACATACAAAGAGTAATAGCCAACAGCTGTATTATGAGAACCAGAAGTGTTTGCTGATCCAAGAGCTCCGTAACCAATAGCAGCATTGTATCCTCCAGTAGTGTTAGTAGATAAAGAGAGCCTGCCCAGAGCAGCATTAAATATGCCAGAAGTCGTTGACTCCATACTGTTAGCTCCTACGGCCGTATTGTAAGCATCAGAGGTTTGTGCTTGTAAAGCATTGTAACCAATGGCGGTGTTAAGCTGACCTGTAGTGTTAGACTTCAAGCTTTGAAAACCTACTGCTACATTATTTGAGCCAGTAGTAGTTGCGTCCATTGACAAATAACCTAAAGCAACATTACTGTTTCCAGTTGTAACATTTCGTAAAGCAGCGTAGCCCATAGCAACATGATTGCTACCAGTTGTATTGTCTTCCAGGGCTCTTCTACCTACTGCGGTATTAACGCTTCCTGTTGTATTCGATAGTAGGGCATCTTCGCCAAGCCCCGTGTTTGAGCCTCCAGTGGTGTTTGAGGTTAAAGCATATTGACCAACTGCTGTGTTATTTGAAGCAGTTGTACTAAGATACAAAGTACGATAACCAATTGCCACATTAGCACTTCCGGAGGTGTTAGCTTGGAATGCTTCTGTTCCTACTACGGTATTATTAGAGCCAGTAGTGGTTGAGTCAGCGGCTAAATATCCAACTGCTACGTTGTCTGAAACGAGGTTTTCATATAGCGCTTGATAACCTAAAGCTGTGTTGCGACTTGTTGAGATGTTGGAGCCAAGGGCATTTTTACCTACTGCTGTATTTGATGTCCCCGTTGTAGTATTTGCTAAAGAGCCTTGACCGACTGCTGTATTTATACCTGTAGTATTAGCCTGCAGTGAGCCGTACCCTACTGCTGTATTATAGCTTGCGGTGGTGTTATAACTAAGGGCACCCCCGCCTACCGCGGTATTAAAGTGACCAGTAGTATTATGGC
>JGI24004J15324_10000960_pt1 | contig 11531 bp, 15 predicted proteins | sample LinPmetageLP32_FD_15324 | JGI IMG/M metagenome (IMG submission 15324)
ATGGAGATCGCAGGATCACAGGTTGTGATCAAGATTGCAGTGGGATTACTTGTATTCTTACCAGCATACGGATTATTGCTGAACAGACTACAGAAAACCTATAAACTCAAATAGTATGATGAACAAAGTCTACACAGGCGCCGGTATACTAGCAGTAGTATTAGCGGTAACGGCTGTTGTGGCATTCACGCTACTATAGAACCATTGGGGGAGTTTTTTGCTCCCCCAATGACAACTCATCTAAATACTCGTATGTTAAGAGTAGAAAATAGAATAGGCATTATAAAGAGTAAAACATCTGGCAGTGATTCCCCAGCAGAATGTCTAAGTAAAGATCATTTCCTAAATTATGCAAAAGATATATCCTATACCTATAATTCTAGAGGATTTAGAGATAATGAATGGCCAGAGGATCTATCAGATGTTATATGGTGTGTGGGAGACAGTTTCACCGTTGGCCTAGGACAGCCGTTCAAAGAGACATGGCCACAAGTGCTTGAAAGTAAATTAGGAAAAAGATGTATAAACATAGGTGAAGATGGGTGTAGCAACGATAGGATACAATCACGAGTCAACGAGATAATAAAAAAATACAAGCCTAGATTGATAGTAGTGATGTGGAGTTACATGCACAGGAGATTTGTCAACGTTGAGAACGTTCACAGCGACAAGAACGATTTTGGTACTAGCAGTGATTTAAAAAATTTTATAAAAAACTATAAACTATGTGCCAGTGAACAAACTAAAATAATACATTCAATCATACCTGGTGCTGGACCAAATTCAAACACAATAGAAGCGGACAATGTATTGAGTTATGTCCTTCAAAAAAATAACAACATACATGATTTAGTGGTATTTCCACAGTTAGATTATGCAAGAGATAATCATCATTTTGACATCAAGACCAGCGAACTTGTGACTGATCTAATGATTGAAAAAATTAATACTATTGACAACACGTCTAAATATCCTATATAATATTGAAATAGGAAGGTACAAAATTTATGTTCAAGGCTGGAAAAATTTGGGGCGAGACAGAACTTATATTGGCAAATAATGCTTTGGAGTTCCACAGGATAGATTATAAAAAGGGAGGTGTCTGTTCGAAACATCTACACGAATGGAAATGGAATGGCTTCTACTGTATGAGTGGGCAATTAAAAATTAAGGTATGGCAGAAGGATTACGACCTAGTGGACGAGACAATACTTAGCCCAGGTGACTTCACGGCAGTGAAGCCTGGCCTTTACCACTCGTTTGAAGGCATCGAGGATGGTGTTGCGTTTGAGCTGTACTGGGCTAACTTCTCACACAATGACATTAAGAGAGAATCGGTTGGACATCTTAAAGACGTAGATGGTAAGATTGTAAGACTGGACAAGAACAAAAAGAAGTAACATGATTCCTATAAAAGGGTATGCTACATTCGATCCATTGAAACACTGCTTGATAGGTTCTGGATTTAAACCAGAATGGTTTGACGATCTTCCTATAAGCAAGAACAACAAAATAATGGATCCCCTCAAGAAGATCGCAGAGGAAACTGAAGAAGACTACCAAACACTCGAAAAGATTCTAAAATATGCAGGTGTAAAAACTTATAGGAGTGTGTTGGACATGGACAAAGTAACTAGTCTAAAGAATGTTACTCGCCCTCCTGTGTGTCCACGGGATCATTTTGCAGTGATAGGAGAAAAATTTTATGCAGTGCCAGGCGATACTGAGGTACTGAAACAATACAAGGATACACTGTCTATTATAGATAGACAAAATATAGTCATAGATCCAAGACCAAATCAGCGAATTAGCACTGCATTCATTGTCAGGATAGGTAAAGATATTTGGTGGGACACAGAAGAACGTTTTAATAAACCCTTTATTGAAAAGTACAAACGTATATGGGAAGAGGAGGGATTTAGGGTACACTTATCTAACAGAGGATACCATGTTGATTCTTCATTTTGTGTTGTGAAACCAGGCTGTATAGTGTCATTGCAAGACGTACAGGATCATCAAACACAGTTTCCAGGATGGGAGGTCCTGTATCTTCCGGACCAAAGTTGGAGCATGGTAGATCCTTTCATGCAGATTAAGAACAAAGTCGGTGGACGTTGGTGGCTGAAAGGCGAGGAACACAACGACCAACTAATAGAATTTGTAAACACATGGTTAAATGATTGGGTTGGTTATGTAGAAGAAACAGTGTTTGATGTCAACATGTTGTCTTTGGATCATAACACCATCATATGTAACAACCATAACAAAGAAGTGTTTACTTACTTTAAAAAGCACAAAGTTGAGCCCGTTATATTCAACTTCAGACACAGATATTTCTGGGATGGCGGCGTACACTGTATCACGCAGGATCTATACAGAGAAGGAACACAGGAGGATTACTTTGGCTAACGTATACACAATTTACGCAGATCATAAAGACAACATTACAGCACACCAGTTCGTTACAAAGATGAAATTGTTCTTAGATAGCCTTGTCCAACACAAAAAAATGACAACATACAGGATTACCAGGATGAAACTAGGTTTTAGGTCTATGGATCTACCAGAGTTCAGGATAGACATGGAGTTTGAAAATATGCAGAAATTAGATGACGCCATGACAATTACCATTGCTGACAAAGATGTTGATAAAGTACACGTTGGATTCAACCAATATGTTGATGTAAATACCATACAGCATTTTTTGTATAGAGATTTTCCAGATGATCTAAATAAACCAAAGTTGACAGAAAAGCAAGAGCAGTTTACAATAGAAGAGCTAGTAGATGCAACAAAAAAAATAAAACCAGAGTTATGGTAGACGAGAAAAAATATTATTATTCAGAGATATTTCACAGCATACAGGGTGAAGGGCATTACACAGGTGTTCCAACAGCATGGATCAGATTCTTTCTTTGTAATTTGCAGTGCAGTGGGTTTGGACAAAAAGATCCAACAGATCCAAGCACATATGAACTGCCGTTTGAAGACTTTGACGTTGACAGTGTAAAAAGAGTTGAAGACTTGCCAGTGTGGGAAAAAGGTTGTGACAGTTCTTATACTTGGGCAAAAAAGTTTAAAAAGTTAATGGGTTACGAAACACCCACAGCACTAGCAAACAAAATTGTGGACATACTAAAAACAGATACAAACACAAATGGATTATTCCTACATCCAAACTCAAGACAACATCAACACCTATGTTTCACAGGTGGCGAACCTTTAATGATAACAGGGCAGGCCGCAAGTATGGGAATATACAAAGCACTTGATAACAAAGGAAACTTGCCAAGTTCTATGACATATGAGACAAATGGCACACAAAAACTTACAGAACCGTTTAAACAATGGGTCAAAGATATTCCAGAAGAAATATTCTTCAGTGTAAGTCCTAAACTATTCACGGTATCGGGGGAGAAGACAGAGAAAGCAATTAAACCCGAGAACGTAAAAGAGTATGCAGAATGCAGTGACAGAGGACAGTTGAAATTTGTGGTAGGAGCAAGTAGGAGAGAATGGGAAGAACTTGAAAACACAGTGAGAAAATTTAGAGAGGCTGGCATAAATTGGCCTGTTTGGATTATGCCCACTGGTGCAAGGGAAGAAGAGCAATCCGCTAGTGCTGGTAAAGTAGCAGAGGAGGCATTTAAACGAGGCTACAACGTGGCGGCCAGAGTCCACGTTTATCTATTTGGTAATGCAATTGGCACATAACACTAGACAAAAAATGGCGCACATAACAAATAATACTGTTAAGTTACAATTGACTCCTACGTATAACACACGACCACCAAAAATTACTGTTGAGATCAATGGTCACGTTATTTTTGACGGAGATTTAATACATGCAAAAAGTTTTGATCAACCACTAATGCATGGTCATTCTGTCAAACTAAAGATAAAAAGGTGCGGCAGAAACAAAGAAATCATATTCAAAAATCCAGAAAATGGATTCACAATATCGGAGTTGAATATAAATGGAGTTAGTATCAATCCCAGTGTTGGTACTTACAAATGTGCTGACAACGACTACCTAGAACCACACACAGTACATGCAAGTAAATTTACACTCAACGGAGAGTATTGCTTGGAAATACCTTACTACACTTTACGTGGACAGATAACAAAAAACACGGACAGATTTGATATCACCGGACAGCATAACAATTATACTTTTTTTGGTGCCAGCATGACTGATTGGGATTTTAGGCAAGGCATCCCCCCAATACATGACAAGAAAAACTATGCTGATCTTTTTATACAACACCTAGGTGGTGTTAATTTATCAAGTTCGGGACAGACAAACCAAGAAGTGTTTGAAACTGTATATAGGTATCTCGAGAATAACAAGTCTGATGTAGTTTTTGCACAATTGATTAGTGCCGTTGCAAGACAAGTTAAAAATCAAGATACAAAAGAAATACGGAGATATTCACCCCACACTGATGAAAAATTAGAGTGGGTTGATGAGTTCACAAAATCTAAAATAAGATCTATACAAGAGTATTTTGTTTATCTCGACGTAAGACCGATCCTAGCACTACAGATGTCAGAATACCAAAAACTTATTGCATACGCAGAGGATCGTGGTAGTAAAATATTTTTTATAAGTTACTTCCGTGACGAGTATGACATTTTGAAACAAGTAATACCAAACAACATGGCTCCTTACTTTGACATTGATCCAAATACCAAATATTGCAAAGATAACACGTATCATGCCACTCCGGAAGAACAAGAAAATTATTCTCAAAGGTTAGTTGACTTTATTAGAAAAATAACATAAAATATATATTATGAAGGTAAAAAAAACAGCAAAGACAACTATTAAGAAAAAGAATCTTAAAGACAAAAAAGGCAAAAAGAAGAGCGAAGAGCCTATAGTGAAAGTTCTTAACTTGAATGTTAATCCTGAGAATCCTAGGAATGGTTTCTTTGAGCTAGACTGGAATCCAGAATTTGTAAACATGTTGAAACAGTCAGGTTATGAAGGTGCTAGTGAGGAAGAGATCGTAGACAGATGGTTCCAAACACTTTGCAAAACTATCGGCAACGAACAAGGCATCGACGTCACTGGATCTGGATACGTACAGATCAACAGAAGAGACGACGGCAAAACTGAGGTATCATAATGGGATATTTTTTACTTGGTGTTTTAATTGGTTGGATGGTTCCAAGACCTAAGTTTATAGGCAGGGCCGAAACGGCTATATGGGCTCCTATCAAAAAGAAACTTCCCAAGTTCACACAGAACTGGTGGGGTTAATTTGGCACACATACTAGTAGATACAGCGAACACATTTTTTAGAGCAAGACATGTAATCAGAGGAGACACTTCTGAGAAGGTGGGAATGGCTATACACATAATGATGAATTCTATCAAGAAGGCATGGCAAGACTTTGGTGGAACCCATGTTGTATTTTGTCTAGAGGGTAGATCATTTAGGAAAGATCTTTATGCACCCTACAAAAGAAATCGCAAGGAAATGGCAGATGCCATGACCGAGAAAGAAAAAGAAGAGAATGAAGTGTTTTGGGAAGTGTACGACGACTTCGTTGACTTTGTGAAAACCAAAACAAATGCAACAGTTTTAAGAAATGGAAGAACAGAGGCAGATGATCTTATTGCACGTTGGATAGACAAACACCCAGAAGAGGAGCATGTAATTATAAGCACGGACAAGGATCTAAATCAATTGATCACACCAAAAGTAAAACAGTACAATGGCGTCAACGAAACAACACTTACACATGAGGGTTGGTTTGATGCTAAATCAGGGAAACCTGTGATAGACAAAAAATTAAAAGCACCTAAGCCTGCACCAGATACCGAATGGATAATATTTGAAAAGTCAATGAGAGGCGATCCCAGTGATAACATCTTTAGTGCATACCCAGGTGTGCGTACAAAAGGTACAAAGAACAAGATAGGATTGCAAGAAGCATTCGCAGACAGGAATGAAAAAGGATACACATGGAACAATCTGATGTTGAGTAAATGGGTTGACCATGACGGCAATGAACACAGAGTGTTAGAAGATTTTGAAAGGAACAAGGCGTTAGTTGATCTACACGCACAACCAGAGGCCATCGTAGAGGAACTAGACCAAACGATTGCACAGGCCAAGTCAGAAAACAAAAGCATTGATCAGGTCGGAATCAGATTCATGAGATTTTGTGGAAAGTATGATTTAAATAGGATCAGTGAGCAGGCACAACTCTACGTAGAGCCTTTCAACGCAAAATTGAATGCATAATGAAATTCAACATCCTGAACTAATATACAACGAATTCAAAAATTCGTTGCAATCAAAATTTTACGAAGACATACACTACCTAAATTGGGAAAAATTTACAGAAAAAGATCTAAGGAGAATCAAAGAAAAGTCTAAGGATAAAAAAAAGTGTATTTTTATCGGACGGGATCGTGAACCGCATTGGTACTATAAAGGATCAAATGTTAGTCTACAGTTCCAAAAGTTTATGGACGTGTGCAAACAAGAAAAAATATTCAACACAGATTTTTTTGTCCCATGTTTTGGACAAATGTTCAAAAATGACTTTGATATTATGAACAAAAATTATTTTGGATGGGCTTTTTTGAGATACAACACAGACACTCCTCCTTTTTTACAAGACAATTCATACAGTGACTTGTTGCCAAAATATGATTTTTCAACGAGAGACATTCAATACAAATTCTTACACATGAACCGTACCCATAGAATGCACAGGCAACTTCTGTCAAAATTCATTATTGCAGAAAAACTATTAGAAGACAACTGTGTCGCTATCAATCTTGATGACAATTCAAGAAAAACAGATAGCGATGACAGTGCAGGCGCACTCATCCCCGTCATGCAGAACGACGAGTGGGACCTTAACAGGAATCTTAGAGACCTATGGAGAAACACAGAGCTTCATCAACACAGGCACCCTGTGATTGACGATGATTTCAACAGGACAAGGTATAATTTCATTGGATCAAGTGGAATCTACATTGTTAGTGAAACTGTTTTTAACCATCCTTATCCGTGGTTCTCCGAAAAAACAATAAGTGCATTACTGTCCCAAAGACCTTTTATACTTGTTGCACCTCAAGGTAGTTTAAGGACGCTTAAGGAAAAAGGATACAAAACTTTTGATGACATATTTGATGAAACATACGATACCATATCAGACCCTTCTAGCAGGATGGAGGCCGTTTTCCAACTGATCAAAGATGTCAATAAAAAATCACTAGACGAAATCAAACAAAATGTGCTAAAATGCAAGGGTAAATTGATACACAACAGAAACTTAATGATAAACAACATAAGAAAGCACATAAACAATGAATGTTAGAGCTAAAACATTAGTCAAAGACAAGTTCTGGATCATGGAGCAAAATGGCGAGAAGTTGGGTACACTTCAGAAACAGGCCGACAACGGTTGGATCTTCCTAAGCAAACAGGATAAAAACGATAGGCAAGTTTTCCACACACAGGAAAGCCTATTCGCTAAATTTGGTTTTGGGATATTTGACGATGCAAACCTGCATAAACCTCATGAAGAGATACAAACAGACAACTTCGATGTACACGGTTTCCCATGTTCACAACATCCATACAATCCCATGTTTGATGTACAGAAACAACTACCGGTTTACACGAAGACACCCAAGAGCAAAAGTCAGTTCTGTGCAGGTTACTACATAATCTGCTTCGAGAAAGGTTGGAGAAAGGCCTACTGTCCCAAGATGATCACCCTTTCAAGGTACCGATCTAAAGGCCCAATGAAGACCAAGATGGAGATGCAACAGGTTTTAGCAGAGGCCGTCAAACAGTTCCAAGATGAAACAAATCTTCCGTAAGTAAATACACACAATGAACACAACAAGTAAAATACAGACACGCCCAATAGAAGATCTCATAGGCAGGATTAGAACACTACGTCAAAAAGGCGAGAGACAGATAGTGCTACAGGCCAAAGAAGCAGACCAATTAGCGGACAGCCTGACACAGGTGATGACCAGGATGGTCACTATACAAGAAGAAATAATCGAAGCTCTAAAGACTGCCAAAGAAGCACAGACCCTCAATATTGAGATGGACGGTGGCGGATTTGGCGATAACTAAACCCTCTTAATTTTTGGTAAATACAGTTGTAAAGAGATACAACTATGAGCAGACCAAAACCCACAGTACTGTTGCAACACAGCAATAAATCTACCTTCAAAATGGACGAGGTCCTACAGGCCGAAGGCATTTGGGCAGTGTTCTATGATGGCAAACCAATAAATTTGAAATCATCTAGTTTGGTGGCAAACTACCCTGGCCCAAAATACAAGAAAGTATCATTCTCAAACCCAGGTCACGCAGAGAACCTAGCAAAGAAACTGAACTTGCAACACAACACAGACAAGTTTGGTGTTTACATTTTAAAAACCGGCGACAAATTCACCAGATAATTACTTGTATGGATCGCAAGACTGCATACACCCGTACCTTCATGGAACTACTGGAACAACCCATACATGATGAGACTGTAAAGAACAACTATTATGCGTGGTGGCAGAATGTTCGTGAAAGTTACCAAGCAAGATCTCTACGATTGACCAAACACGGACTGGAAACAATGGAGCAACTAGATCTCAAGACATACGATATCAAGTTTCCTGCTAAAGTGATATTCACTCCACAAACATATCTCTGGTTGGACGAGTTTGTTGACTGCCCATATTTTGTAGACAAGAAGAAGATCATTGTGACCATGGAAAAAATGGCACTACAACTGATGCTGTTTGCTGGAGACATTACAAAATACGGACTTGCACGTGCAATGAGCAAAGCAGGTGATACCAAGGACACATAATGGCTAACATTTACATGGTTCAAGTAAGTTTTGAGTTGCCAGGGCAAGAAATAAGGTACTTTCCCTACAGTGTTGGGGTGGTTTGGAGTTACGCAACAACATTTGAGTCTGTGAGAAAAAATTACAATTTGAAAGAAATTGTTTTTTTAAAAGAGCCATTAGAAGATATAGTGTCAAGATTGGACAATCCCAGTGTATTTGTGTTGAGTGCATACATTTGGAACCAAAACTACAATATAGACCTAGCAAAAGCAGTAAAAGACAAATGGCCAGATTGTAAGATAATAATTGGTGGGCCAAGTGTGCCAAATAATGATCCGGAGTTTTTTGCTAAAAGTCCATGGATAGATTATCTTATACATCAAGAAGGTGAAATTAGTTTTTCCGGCCTGCTCCGTAGTTTTGTGAATGACATAGACATCAAAGAAGTGCCTGGTATCAGCATAAACTACAAAGGCAAAATGCACACTACAGGACCAAGCAAACGTTTAAATGACTTATCGGGCATACCAAGTCCCTACACGAGTGGGCTTTTTGATGACATATTGCAGAAAGCAAAGAAGCAAGGCATAAAATTGAACGGAATTATTGAAACAAATAGAGGATGTCCTTTTCAATGTACTTTCTGTGACTGGGGTGGAACCACCTTTAGTAAAATTAAAAAATTCAACATGCAACGTATCACAGACGAGATAAAATGGTTTGGCAAAAATAAAGTAGAGTTGGTTACTAACGCAGATGCAAACTTTGCCATTTTCAAAGAAAGAGATACAGAAATCACTGATGTGTTGATTGATACCAAAGAGAAATACGGATATCCTATGATTTTTGATACGTGTTGGAGTAAGAACACCAACGACACCTGCGTTACTCTTGCACAAAGAATGCTAGATGCCAAAATGATGAGAAGATTCACGGCCTCTGTGCAAAGTATGAACCCAGATACACTCAAGGCAATCAAACGTGTAAACCTAGACGGTGAACAGTTGGACAGTGTGGCCTACACCGCAAAGGAAAGGGGAGTTGCAGTGATGACGGAATTAATTGTTGGCCTGCCCGAAGAAACATATGATACCTGGAGGAAAGGCGTGGTAAAACTTATGAATGACAATTTTATCATTGAAGCCTATCCACTGACTATGTTACCAAACAGTCAAATGAACAAACCGGCTTATAAAAAGCAATATGGTATAAAAACAAAAAATATAAAAAGTTATTACAGTCACGTTGTAGACGAGACACAAGATGTTGTTGTTGCAACAAAAGACATAGACGAAAACACAATGAAAAAAATTTATGTTTGGACCTGGGTAGTAGGATTGCTAGAACAGAACGGTTTCACTAATTTTATAAGCAGGTACTTACACAAGAAACATAAAATTTCATTTGAGAATTTTTACGAGCACCTTATAGAATACAGCACAAATCATGCAGACAGCATATTACACCCTCATGTTAAAAAATGGCAAACGTATGCCGATGAATATAGATATGAAATGTTCCTGCCAGGAGCACCTTATAAAAAAGTAATAGAAGACATAGGTATGACAAACAGAAACAAGTTTTTCAATGAACTTCAAGAAATCACAGAAAGTTTAATAGGCAAAAAAGATATCAATTTGGAATCCGTGTGTAGAATACAAAAATTACAACAGAAGGTGCCTAATTTGAAAGAAGAACAAATCTTAAATTGTAACGCAAACCTTTATGACTTTGTGGAACACCAAAAACCACTTGAACAGAAACCAACCACCTATGTCTTTTACCATAAGGGCATCGAAGAACGCCACAAAGACTGGTTCAGTTTTATGAACTTTGCCCGTAAAAGTAGAGGCTGGAAAATCAAGATTGAACAAAAAAGTCAATAAAACTGCGACTTCTGTGCGGTTGACGGTGTACACATTTCTGCTATAATGATAATATAAACATTTTAACAGGAGTGTACAAAATGGCAAGAGCAAACAAAAACAAAGAGGCGGCAATAGGCAGTCAAAACAGAACAGTTTCACCCAACGAGGCGAAATCAGCATTAACACATTGTATTAAATTACAGAGACCCATAATGATGTGGGGAGCACCNGGTATTGGTAAATCCGATATCGTAAAACAAATTGCAGATGCAGAAGGAAGAGANGTGATTGATATAAGACTTCCTTTATGGGAACCAACAGACATCAAAGGTATCCCTTATTACAACGCAAAAGAGAACAACATGGTTTGGGCAAGTCCGGCAGAACTGCCAACTGATCCCAAGTCTAATGCTATCGTGTTCTTGGATGAGTTGAACTCGGCGGCACCGGCTGTACAGGCGGCGGCTTATCAACTTATATTGAACAGAAGAGTAGGACAGTATCACCTGCCCAAAGACGTTTCAATTGTAGCGGCAGGTAACAGAGACAGCGACAAAGGTGTCACTTACAGAATGCCGGCTCCGTTGGCAAACAGATTTGTTCATATCGAGTTAAGAGTAGACTTCGAAGACTGGATGGAATGGGCTACCAACCAACACGTACATGCAGATGTTGTAGGTTATTGCACATTTGCAAAACAAGATTTATATGATTTTGATCCTAGAGGTAGTTCTAGATCATTCGCAACTCCAAGATCATGGAGTTTCGTATCCCAACTTCTATCAGATGACCTGCCAGAAAGTACGCTCACTGACCTCGTTGCAGGTT
>JGI24004J15324_10000962_pt1 | contig 11529 bp, 19 predicted proteins | sample LinPmetageLP32_FD_15324 | JGI IMG/M metagenome (IMG submission 15324)
TGTTCAGAAACTAATTTTACATATTGAGTTATAACGTCTTTGTTAATGTCTTCTCTACCATTCATTCCAAGACTCATTGTAAAATCTACTCTACCAAAAACTAACCCATCAATATTACCTTTAGCATTTTTAATAATACCGTTAATATCATTCCATGTATTAATTGTTTCCATGTTAGTTAGAAACTGTACATTTTTTTGTTCTTGCTCGTTATATATTTTATTCTTAGCCTCTATAAATTTAGACATTGCGTAACTGGACTCAACCATTGGTGCAATAACATAATCAACACCAATTTGTTTAACTTCCATCAAATCTTTCATGGCTTCACAACCACCAATCTTCAAAGCTATTTTTAAATCCGCTTTTCTGGCTATATCAATTAATCTTAATAATTCATCTATTCTTGTACCTTCAGCTTCAAATTCAGCTTTAACACCAACATAACCAAATTCATCTTTGCCTTTTTTCAAAATATCTAACATTTGATATTCAATTGTATTCATAATATTCCTTAATTAAATAAACTCATAAATCCATCAACTTGATTACCAATATACTTCATTTGCTCTTCTGTTATAACTGGGCTTGTTCCATGGAAGTAAGTATTCAACATTACATGTGTTGCAACTGGATAATCACTCTTTGCCATATGTGATGGCATTATATGATCATATCCAGGCTGTAACATAATATTACCACCAAAGTATGTTCTTGTTTGTATTTTAGATTCTTCTAAGTAATCAACTATATTATCTCTCTTAAATGGAGCACCTTTCTTAATTGTTAATGGAAAAGCAAACCAACTTGGATTAGACTTTTCTGTAGCTTTTGGTAGGTGAAAGAATTCTTCATACTTTTCATATATGTTATAAAGCAATGTAAAGTTTTTTCTTCTGAGTTCATGTATCTTATCTAACTTTTTTAACTGCTCAAGACCCATTGCACCCTGTAACTCAATTGGCTTTAAGTTATATCCAATCTCCTCATACACATATTTGTGATCAAATATTTCACCAGGCAAAGCAGGTATCCATTCAGAGAATCTTTTATTACAAGTTCCACATTTTAAAGCATTGGCTTTTGGACCAACACAATAACAACCGCGTCCCCATTCTCTAAAAGATCTCACAACTGTTTCTAATGTTTCATCTCTACAAGCCACAAAACCACCTTCACCCATAGTCATATGATGTGCTGGATAGAATGAACATGATGCCATCTCTCCAAATGAACCAAGCGGCATACCATCATATGTTGAACCTAATGCATCACAACAATCTTCTAACAATATAAGATTATATTTGTCTACTATGTCCATTAAACGATCCATATTAGGTGGATTGCCTAATACATGAGCAAATGTAATAACCTTACAGTCAGGATGGTTATTTAACTGAGCCTCAACTTGATCAAGATTAAGATTCAAAGATTCTTGTTCTATATCAACAAAGACAGGTTCCATTCTATGTTGGAGTATAGGATTGAGTGTAGTTGGAAAGCCAGCTATAGGAGTTAGTACTTTAGTACCATCTGGAAAGTTATATGTTCTTTTGGACTTTAATGCAGCCATCATAAGAAGGTTAGAACTTGACCCAGAGTTTGTTAATACGCCATATCTCTTATCAAACTGTTTTGGAAATAACTTCTCAAACTTTACACACTTCTTACCCATCACTAACCAGCCATCAAGTAATGATTCTATAGCAGAAGTTATTTCGCTGGAATCAAAATAAGGACCAGCATAATTAACCATGTCCTTACCAGCTTCCCATTTTTTTTCTTTACTATCTAATAATTTTTTTACCGACTCAAGTATTTGTTCTTTCATGTTTACCAATATGCAAAGTTAGTTTCTAATTGTAATAATTGTTTTCTTTTTTGTGCTTCATCAACTTCTAATGGATATATCCAATGTTCATTATACATGTCTTCCCATTTTTCGTGTATTCTAACTTCTTTAGTCCATCTAAATCCTTTTATTCCAAAAAATAATTGATGAACACCACCAGTTTGTATTCCTATTTTATTACTTTGTTTTGCGTGATCAACATAAAAAGGTGAAGAAGAAGAACTACCAGAAAGTAATACATCATAATCATAATTATCAATTAATTGTTTCGTATAATCAACTGACTGTAACCAATGTTCACATTTTGGTGGTTGCCGATCATCCATTATAGGATGATATGGTGAACGAATAACATCAACTAAATCAAATGGAGCTATAAGGTCTCTATTACTTCCCCAAATTTTATCTATGTTTTCCCACTGTCTAAGAATACTTTCTCTATGCGTTGATATAACAAGAACTTTTTTATTTTTTAAATTAGCAGTCCAAGGTCTTGTTAAACTTCCACATGGCGAATGTCCCAAAAGACCTCCAGGATCTAATATGTAATGATTTATATCTCCTGCAAATTTGTAATTCACGTCAGGAAAATTATCCAAAAAATTACTTTGTATTATTTCATTTGATATATCTACAATTCCCAAAATATCAGATTTTTTCATCACATCAATTAATCTTGGGACAATATTTTCTATGTAATAATTTACAGTATTAGGATAAATTCCACCTTGCAACAAACAACCCTCATTAAAGAATTCAGCAGAAGGTGTTTGATTTTTAAAAAAACAATTCAAAACATAACCAGCAGTATTATCTAAACGAATTAAATTGAACGACTCATTATGTTCTAACTTATTTAATAACACATTGTTAATTTCTTCAAAGTTCATTTTTTATAGTACTCCATTAACTGATTTCTATCACCCTTTATCATATCAAAAGGTTTTTGTAATTCTTCTGGTAATGACTGATAAAAATTATGCATTTCTACTTCTGCTGTGCCTTTATTATAATTTGTTCCTTGAGGATGTTCAATAGTATATTGATAGTCTCTTAGAACTGGTCTCTTTTTAATATATGATAAAGCAGTATAAATTATATCAAAACTCCAACCCATTTTATATGGCGAAAAATCAATCTTTCTTTTTATAGCTTCATTAATGATATCTTTATGAATCATCCAACAAGTGCAATCAGTATTAGCAACCATCTTTAAGTTTTTTTGTGCTATATTAAACATATCTAAATCAGTTCTTTCAGATGTGTACCATGTGTAATCTACATTAGGAGCGTAAATGCCCCACTTATATCTTTTTTGATATTGTAAAGCTGATTCGTATATTGGTTTCCAATTTTTAAAAGATGCATCAGCTTGAATGTGAAAAAGAATATCACCATCAAACAATTCAATTGCCTTTAAAAACTGAGCAGTAAAATAACTTTCTTCACCAATGTTATGCCAGTTAGATTCTTTATGATTATCATCACTATTAATAACAATAGGAGTTTCTCCTATGAGTTTTAACTGCTCAATTTTTTCTTTTGTTTTATCAAACTGGTTTTTCCAGTTGAATATAAATGTTTGTACTTTCATTTTCGTTTATTAGTCTTGTTATACACTATTGATTCAAACCAATTTAAAAAATTATTATATAACAAATAATCTGGCAGAACACCTGATGTAAATGGAGGTTGATTAACTATCAGTTCATACATATCATCATTTTGATCAACGTACTTCACATATTTAACTAACTCATCAAAGTCTTTAAAGTTATGAGCATTAATAAATGCCTTGGGATTAAAGTCAGCCTCAATCGTTTCACTACCCCAGTAAATAGGTACTGTGCCAGCTAAAAAAGCGTGGAGTATTTTTTCTGTAACATAACCTGGATGACCGACACTCTCAAAACAAAGATTAAATTTTCTACTTGAAAGAAATTCTATCTTAGCAGCTTCACCATCTAACATACCTTTAATATTTTTTTTATGAGGACCTCCACTATCTATTTTCTTGTATTCAGACAACTTATCAAAAAATATATTTCTTTCCTTTGGATAACCATTCTTAACTACGAATGAACAAAAATGTTTTTTAGTTTTTACATTGTTTTTTAAAATAGAATTCTTATCATATTTTGTTTTATGTACATGTTTAAGTGCCCAAAGATATACGACATACAATGGCAACCTGTAATGATAAGGGTTATAATCGTGGTCAAATGTTATTGCATAATCACAATCATAATCTTTATGTCTTGCGTTCTCACCTGTATAAAAAATTTTAGTAACATTTTTTCTATCAAAATTTCTATTATCATTGCCAAAATTTCTATCACCAAATATCAAGAAATCAGGTTTTTCGTTATCAAGTTCAACTTTAAATCTCATACTCAAAACGTGATTAAAAAAAGCAGCTAAATGATCATGTGTATCTGTAAATCCAATTTTAATTCTTTTCATAATTGTCCTTATACCATTGTATAGTTTCGTATAAACCTTCTGTAAAATTTATTTTAGGTCTCCATCCCAAACCAAATAATTGAGAATTATCCATAACTCTTCTAGGAGTACCATTAGGCATATCAGTAAGCCATTTTATATTACCCTTATAATTTGTAAGCTCTTTAATTAGATGTGCTAATTCTTTTATTGATATTTCATAATCGCTACCTATGTTTAAAAAATTAAATGTATCAAGTTTATTTTTCATAAGATGTACAACAGCATCAGCTAAGTCATCTACATGTAGGAATTCACGAGTAGCTGAACCATCACCCCAGACCTCAACTATATCAGTATTGTTTTTTTCAGCTTCTACAAATTTTTTGATTAGACCAGGAATAACATGACCTTGTTCTACTTTAAAGTTATCGTTTGGTCCATATAAATTAGCTGGCATTGCAATAACAGATTTCAAATTATATTGACGGCGATAATATTCACACATTTTCAAACCAGCTATCTTTGCTATTGCATAAGGTTCATTTGATGGTTCTAATGGAGCTGTAAGAAGATACTTTTCCTTTATAGGCATCTTTGTAACTTTAGGATAGATACAAGCTGACCCCAAGAAACATAATTTTTTTACATTGTGATTTTTACACTCATTAATTACATTAGTTTGTATCATTAAATTTTCATATATAAAGTCACCAGGTACATCAGCATTATATTTTATACCACCAACTTTGGCAGCTGCTAAAAAAACATAATCAGGTTTTTCTTCCCAAAAAAAAGTTCTTACATTTTGTTGATTTGTGAGGTCAAGATATTTTCTATCTTCAACAACTATGTTAGTGTATCCTCTTTCTTTAAGATTTCTAACTATTGCTGATCCAACCATTCCATTATGACCAGCTACATATATTTTATCATCTTTATTCATATATAATTTATCTTACACATTTCATCTACTAATTGTTGAAAAGTATGTTTTGGTTTCCAATTAAGATCCCTGCGAGCAAGAAATGCATCACCTAAAAGCGATTCCACTTCTGCTGGTCTAAAATATTTTTTACTAACTTTAATTATTACTTTATTTGAACGTATATCTATGCCCACTTCATTTAATCCTTCACCTTCCCATTCTATCTTAAAACCAAACTTAGGTGCACAGCGTTCCACAAACTCTCTTACTGAATATTGCTCACCTGTAGCTATTACATAATCTTTTGGATTGTCCTGTTGTAACATTAACCACATAGCCTCTACATAGTCTTTTGCATGACCCCAGTCTCTTTTTGCGTTTAAGTTGCCAAGATACAAACAATCTTCATAACCTCTCTTTACTTCGTCTAATCCGTTTACTATCTTTTTAGTTACAAAATTATGACCTCTTCTTGGTGATTCATGATTGAACAATATTCCACTACAAGCATACATGTTATATGATTCTCTGTAGTTCTTAATAATCCAATATCCATATAGTTTAGCTACACCGTAAGGACTTCTTGGATAGAATGGTGTAGTTTCTTTTTGTGGTACTTCTTGTACTTTCCCAAACATTTCAGACGTAGATGCCTGGTAGACTTTTACTTTGTCAACCATATCTAATAACCTTACAGCTTCTAAGACCTTCAATGTTCCAAGTGCATCAGTCATTGCTGTGTACTCAGGCGTCTCAAATGAAACCTTAACGTGGCTTTGTGCAGCTAAGTTATATATTTCATCTGGTTGTGTTCTTTTAATTATATCCGTTAATGATAATGAATCTGTTATGTCACCATAATGTAGTTTAAGATTCTTATCACTATAAATGTGATCTATTCTTCTTGTATTAATTGAGGAGCTTCTTCGTATGATGCCATGCACCATATATCCTTTTGATAAAAGGAGTTCGGCCAAGTACGATCCGTCTTGGCCGGTTATTCCTGTTATAAGAGCTGTTTTCATATAGGTACTACTTCCACTGTAGGTTGTTTATCTAATCGATCAAATTTCTCTTCTCGAGAACTATTATCTTTTTTATTATCCGTTAACCTACGAGCTTCGTCAACTTGTATCTTCAACATAACATAAGCTCTATATCCACCCTTTTCTTTAAAGATCTGCAAATGCTCTCTCTTAAAGAAACCTATAGCTTGTCTTACTCTCGTTTGTTGTACTCTATCAGTCTCTTCTTCAACATCTTTTACTCCTACACCAGATTCAATAGAAGATGATCTTGTTAAAGAATCAACATCAGTCCTAAGTTTTGAAGCCAAATGTACTTTTGCTACCATCATTGCTTTGTCAATAGCAAACTGCATATCTTTAGAAGTCTCAGTAGCCACAGCAGTAATAAACTTTTGATCACTATTTTCAGGTTCTAAAAACCATTCAGGTATTTCACCTTTGCTTTTTTCAATTTCAGTCATACCACGATCAAAAGGATTTACTTTTTTAACAGTACCACAGCCAGCCAAAACAAACATCAACAAAATCATAATATATTTCATAATAACTCCTAAAAATGTATTGATACTAAAGTACCAATTCCAATCCAAGACACAAGACTAATACTAATTACTGCATAAACTATTACAGCAGTCTTAATTCCTAACCAAGTGAGTTTTAAGTCACTTGGCTTTTTAATTGTAGTAGTATTCATTATGCAGCCTCCGCATATGCTACAGCATCTTGAAGAGCTTTGTCTTTACGTCTACTATTAGTACCATACCAAGCCGAAGTAAGTCTTGCATCACGATCACGTCCTAACTTATGATCAGTAACATATGTAACAGCATTGAATGCTTGCCACCAAGATCCTCTTTTAAACTTAGCGCCAGGTTGTGTCTCTAAGCTATTAAAACATTCTTTAGCTTGACGTGATACTGGTTGAATACGATATAGACCTTTCTCTTCAATATCTTTTCTTTTCTCTTCGTCATAAGACATAGAAGGAAAAATATTATTAAAGTACTCAAGAAGATCAGCTTTCTTAAATCTCTTGTTGCCAAGAAACTCAGCTTTCTCTTTATAAAGATCTAATTGCTCCTTAGCAATTCCAAGTGTAGACTTAACTTGATCAGGATTAAATGCTTGCCTATGAGTTACTTTTACTGACGAGGCAGACTCTGAATCAAGAGCGAAGGAAAGAGTGTTATTACACACAACACGAACGGGAGTAAACCTGATGTCGATACTACGACCAAACTCATGAGGGTTACTAAAAAGAAGGTATCCATCAACTTTGTCTCCACCAAAAATTTCAAACGAATCGTTAATCTTAGCCATGGCCCATACTAACCTACCACCTTTTAAAGAGCCAGCGGTATGCATTTCCATATTACCAGATTTAACAAAATCATCAAAGAACTTAAACGCCTGTAAGTTCTGTACAGGATTCCATTCATCAGAAACAACCGTCATTAACTTGTCATCAGTTACTCTAACAATAGCTCTTTTTTTTGTTGGCTTCATGCTGCCATCACTAGTTGCATAGAAAAGTTGACGACTCTCAACTTCCCAATCTAATCCAGCAGTTGTCAACATCTGTTCAGGAGATAGGTCTGATGGAACTTTTTTGCCAAGACCGTGCCAAGGTACTTCACCAGCGTAAGCCATTGCTGCTTCGCCATTAACAAATTCTAATTCATGCATATTGAACTCCCTTATTGATTACTATATAAATATTATATATTGTTCTTTTGGAAATAACAACTGTGTTACTCAGAAAACTTAAAGTTAGTTTTTTTATTAAAGTTATAATAACAATTATTTTTTTAATTGTGGCTGTATTTGCGACATCAGCATCTGCAGTTCCTCCACCAAGAGGTGTTGATCCTGTTGAAGCCAAAAAACAACAAAGAAAGAATAAAATACAAAGAGAGAAAGATCGTAGAGATGATATGTGGTGTTACATTACAAAAAGAAAGAAGTTGTCAGATGGAGGTTTACAGTGTATATATAAGTGTCCAGCTAAATGGAAAAATGGCAAAAGAGCTCAACCACATATAGAAAGTAATAATGTAGGTCCAGGTTTTGGTTGTCCTAGTTCAATGAACGTATTAAGGAGAGGTAGATGATTAAGTTAATTAACATGATAATAATGCCAATATGGATTATTCTTTTTTTGTGGTTGTTTACTGCTACAGCTTATGCAGGTAATTTATAATGGCATATAGCGATAAAGTTATGGATCACTATGAGAATCCAAGAAACGTCGGATCAATGGATAAAGAAGATCCTGATGTGGGCACTGGCATGGTTGGAGCACCAGCATGCGGTGATGTGATGAAGTTACAGATAAAGGTTGATAATGGAATTATAACTGATGCTAAATTTAAAACTTACGGTTGCGGAAGTGCGATAGCAAGTAGCAGTTTAGTTACTGAGTGGGTAAAAGGCAAAAATATAGATGAGGCTGGTAAAATAGAAAATACAGCTATTGCAAAAGAATTAGCATTACCACCAGTTAAAATACATTGTTCTATATTAGCCGAAGATGCTATAAAAGCTGCAATAGATAATTACAAAAATAAAACAATTAAAGTAAATCACGAGGAACTACAATGAAAATTTTACTAGCATTCTTTATACTGTTTAGTATACCAGCCTTCGCTGACGAGTCAGTGGAAGATGAACAACAAGAAACAACTTCAGGAGGTGGTGCATGCGGTGGTTAATTATATCATTAAGTTTTTTATTCTTAGCTTCATGTTCATCAATACCAGGTTATCCCACTAACATTGCAATAAAGATTGGTAAGAGATGTCAATTAATACAAAGCGATATAATTTATTCAAGTTTTGTATGGGTTTATGATGCAAGTGATCCAGAATCTTTAGCTGCAAGTAAAGAAGCATGTTCAAAGGAAAAGTAATGTTCAAAGAAATAAGTAGAAAAAAAGAAGAAAATTCTGATGCCAATGCTTTACTTAATTTTGCTGACAGTGTAGAAAAGATGCCAGCTCCTTTTGTTGTCTCAGAAGAAGCTGCCAAGAAGATAGTGTCATTAGTAAAGGAAGAACCAAACGCTACAGGATTAAGAATCTTTGTGATAGGTGGTGGTTGTTCTGGATTTCAATATGGATTTTCATATGCTGAAGAACTGGAAGAAGATGACACAGTTGTTAAACAAGATGGCGCAAGTGTGGTTGTTGATAACATGAGTTATCAATACATTGCAGGATCAGTGATAAACTATAAAGATGATCTTCAAGGATCTTCTTTTGTAATAAAGAACCCTAATGCACAATCAACTTGTGGATGTGGTTCTAGTTTTGCTTACGGATAAGGAATTATGGGAAAATACAATAATAAAATAATGGCTGAATTTAACCCACCTAGAAAATGGGTACTGGGAAGAGATTTATCATACACAACAAATGAAATTAATGAAGAAGAAATTAAAGTATTAAAACGTATTGGTGTAAGACTTAAATACAATCCAAACGATACAACTAGTATAATAGTAAAAAAAGGTTTTGTAACTGATCTAGCTTCTGCTCCAAGAGCATTATGGATATTGATAGCTCCATTTGATATAGCAAGAGCAGCAATCATTCATGATTTGTTATATAAGAATATAAGACAATACCGATTTATAAAAAAAGATAAAGCAAATGAAGATCTTGTTAATAAAGCAAAAGTAATATCAGATAAGATATTCTTAATAGCTATGAAAGATGCAGAACCAAAAGTATCTAAATGGAAAATGTATGCATCTTGGAAAGCTGTAGATTTGTTTGGATATAGTTCTATAGTACCTAACAAAGATAACATATAAAAATATCCTGTAAAATCATGTAGTTACTAACCCATTGATTTTACAGGACTTTTTTAAAGACCGTTTGGAACTATAACATAATGTATTGAAAGAACTACGCCAACTGACACTCCTAAACCAATCATCATCTTAAAGAAGTCTTTTGTAATAAGAGGAAAGACTACTTTAAACTTACCATTACCAACCATTGTTGCCATTGCTAACTCACGTCCACAAAGCAATCCAACAAATACCCACGTTGTTGACATTGGTATATCGTTTAGCTCTTTGAAAAACCATAATATAATAAAGTAAACACCATCAATGATTGTTGCACTTCTAACATATCTTGTATTGTGCTTCTCTAATATTATCTGTTGGATCTTACCACCACCTTCACGAAACATAAAACCTAAACCAATCACAAATAACAATGATATAGCAACCATCAAGTCCCATGGAATTACTCTAGGAAGGAATACAGCAATGTTTGCCATATCATGACCAAGCCAAGTAAACCACAAACAGCCTGTAGTGAACCATTGGCCTATTCGCCAATACCTTTTATGTTCTTCCTTAACATTGTCAAACTCATCAAGTATCTTACAAACTACAATCCAGATAAGATATGCAGCCATTGCTGCAACTGCATACCCCATCATAGACTTCATTAGCATCTTTTCTAATATAAATGTAGAAGCAAATGCTGACAATACAAGGAAGCTAGTACTTACTGGAATACCTACACGTGTCAATATTAATAAGAGACCAGGTGCCATTGCATGATACCATTGTATCTCTTGAAAAGGTATTTTATTTAATCTACCATAACTAATATCACCACCATTAGTATACCAACCAAACCATAATGTATAAAGTAATACTGCGCTTGCAAATACCCAAAGAACTTTCCAATTAAATCTTTCTTTATTAGAAGCAATCCATGTTCCAAGTGTTTGAACAGAATCATTTGCAATTACAGCATAACCAGCAAAGATAAAACCAACTGCCATCCAAAGTGTTACCTCGTCCATAATAACCCCAAATATATTACATTACAAAACTAAATATACCTGCTAAACTTGTCCACCACACTGTCCAATAAAATGCAATATATTTAAATAATGTTTTAGGTCCTCTTGATCCTCTTCTTTGACTTAACTTCCAAGGGTGGACTATCAATCTACCTAAGTTGTCGGCATACAATTCTACTTTTTTCATATATTCTCCTTGCCATTATCAATCATCAAAGTACCGCCATTGTTATTAAATAAATCCTTTTCTACTACATCACATAATCTATCTATAAACTGCTCAAGATTTAATCCATTATTAATACTCTTATAGTTTAAACATATATCTTTCATATCCATTTGTATGTTCCTTTATTCCTTATGATTTATATTCTGCTGCTTCTTCAGATCCACTTGTTGCCGATCCTTCTGTATAAGAATGTGCACCAACTCCAGCTAATCCACCATTTGAAA
>JGI24004J15324_10000969_pt1 | contig 11488 bp, 24 predicted proteins | sample LinPmetageLP32_FD_15324 | JGI IMG/M metagenome (IMG submission 15324)
ACAATAGATAGATTGCTGCTTAAATCTACGTTAGACCATGATGACTGCAAATCAGGAAAGTGTGGATGTAAAAACGAATGTAGTAATGAATCTTAAACACTTTTCAATTAATGAATTTGATTCGCCCGACTTACCTAATAGTGGTCTTAACATGGATAATGATTTTTTGCAAATGCTCGATATGGCACGTGAAATCGCCAATATTCCCTTTAAAATTAATTCAGGATACAGAACAAAAGAACACAATAAAAAGGTTGGAGGAAAATCGGATTCGAGCCATCTTGTGGGAAAAGCAGTCGACATCGCATATTCAAACTCAAGGGATAGATGGATTATTATTACAGCACTACAAGAAGCAGGATTTAATAGACTTGGCATTGCAAAAACCTTCGTACATACAGATAGTGACCAAACCAAATCCCCAGACGTTATCTGGACTTACTAGCACGGTCGGTAATACTTTAATTGATGTCAAATAAAAAGAAATTTAAAGATACAGCAGTTGGTTCTTTTCTACTTCAAAAGATACCTAAAGTTGTAGGTGCCATTGCACAAGATACTCCTGTAGGAAACGTTATAGAAGCTATTATAGGAGGCTCTGAGATGAGTAGTGAGGATAAAGAAATAGCCTTAGAAAAACTACGCTTAGAACGCTCTGAAATGGATGGTGTGACTCGTAGATGGGTAGCGGATAGTCGTAGTGGTTGGCTTGCACAAAATGTAAGACCTTTAACATTGGTTTTCTTTTCGGTTAGTTATGTTGTAGGTTGGTATTTAAATTATCCCTTAGATTCAATTAGTGGTCTTTTATCCGTAGTCATTGGAGGTTATTTTGGTAGCAGGGGAGTTGAAAAGGTTATGGGTAATAAATTACATCAATAAATGGCAAAAGTATTAACTGGTAATTATCACAAACCATCAAAGAAGAAAAGAAAAGGCATTCATGCAAAATCTAAGCAAAGCCAACTTAAATCTAGTAAGCTTTACAAGAAGTTATACAGAGGTCAAGGCAAATAATTCCACAACACGATTTGGCAGTTACATTTATTTTGTATAAGTTTGATTAAATTTAAACTAATACAATATGGATAGAGAAAAATTAGCAAAGCTTTACAAAAAGTATGAGCTTAGTTCAGATGATGTTTTTAAACATAAACATTATATGATTATTACAAGGGCAGGAATAGACAAAATTCAAGCCATAGAAAAGATACAAATCGAATACAAGCCTGTTATTGCACAAACAAACTTTTCTGTTGTTCATGCTTTTGCCTATAAAGGTGAAGCAAGGATAGAAACTTTTGGCTCTGCATTAAAAGGCGAAACATCAAGAGATGGTAATTGCAATACTTGGTATGTTATGGAGATGGCAGAAAAAAGAGCTATGTCTAGGGCGGTTCTTAAGCTTACAGGCTTTTATGAACTTGGTGTTTTTGGTGAAGACGAATCAGAAGATTTTAGACGTTAATTTAAATTTAATATTATGAGTGATAAAAAAAGAGAGTATTTAGGGTATGGTAAGGAAGCTGGTCAGTATGGACTGATAAACCTTAGCGTAGAAGAAAGTGTAATTCAAAAAAACATGACTGAATATAACGGTAAGCGTTATTTAAGATTTACAGTCAGTAAATTAAAGGAGCCTACTAAGTATGGTCAAACTCACACAATGTGGAAAGATGACTTTACGCCTACGTCAAAAAACAACGCTCCTCAGCAAAGTTCTGTTAAGGGTGGAGATGGTCTCCCCTGGGAGGATTAAATTTATTATTATGACAAATAAGAAATCAAGGTATATTAATATAAATTTAGGTTTTATGAATAATAGCTTATCTGTAACAGAAGTTGCTTTGCTAACACTAATTAAAGGTCTTAGTAAAAAGAAAGGCTATTGTTATGCCAGTAACAAATCTATTTGTCAAACCTTAAATTTATCAGATAGAACTCTATTTCGTTTGCTTTCAAAACTTGAAGCAGAAGGATATATAGAGAGACATACTAAGTCTACTGGACATTATGGAAAAGAGAGAAGAATACATCTTTCTCCAAGTGCCGAAATGGCAGAATATATTATATAACTTAGTATACTAATAATAAAAACAATTATATATAACTATATATATGGTCAATCAATCTTTTGCAGACTTGGGTATTGTGGTAAGAAACAATACGACACAGCAAAAGGTTAAATGTCCAAATTGTTTTAAATTAGGCAAGCAAAACCTTAAAGACCCCTGTTTAAGTGTAAATTTAAACCTAGGGGTTTTTAATTGCCATAAATGTGGCTGGACAGGTAGTGTAAAAAAACAATCAACTTTTGACGTAAAAATGTATAAGAGACCACAAAAAAATAAATTATCAGCACTTACATTAAAGGGGAAAAAATATCTAAATAAAAGAGGTATAACTGACCAGGTTATAACTAATAACAAAATATTATCTACTAACGATGGTAAAAATATAGTGTTTCCCTATTTTGTTAATAATGAGATAGTAAATTATAAAACTAGAGGAATTACAGATAAATTCTTTACACAATCTAAAGATGCAGAGCCAGTTATTTTTAATTATGACCAATGCAAGAATAGTGAATCTATTGTTATTTGTGAAGGGGAAATAGATTCTTTGTCCTGGGAGGTTGCTGGTATTCCATTTCATACCTCGGTTAATATGGGCGCACCTAATGTAAATGATAAATCTATTGATAAGAAATTAGAATGTATAACTAACTGCTATAATGTCTTTGAACAAGCCAAAGTAATATATATTGCTACTGATGAAGACGATAACGGTAGAAATCTGCAAAAAGAACTTGTAAGAAGGTTTGGTGCAGAAAAATGTTTATTAGTCGATTTAAAGCCTTTTAAAGATGCAAATGAGGTTTTACTAGAGGAAGGTATAGAAAGTTTAAGAGAGAGGCTTAAAACAGCACAGAATCCAAAGATAGAGGGTATATTTTCTTTAGATGATGTAAGAGAGAGTATGTTAGATGGTTATCACAATGGTCAAGAAAGGGGTACTACAACATACATAAAACAGGTAGACCCAGCCTGGACATGGAGAAGTGGTGAGGTAAATATTTGGACTGGTTATCAAAATGAAGGTAAGTCTATGTTTTTAAATCAATTATCATGTATTAAAGCTCATTATGATTCATGGAAGTTTGGTGTGTTTTCTCCTGAGAATATGCCAATGAATGATTTTTTTAATGATTTAATTGAGATGTATGTAGGTAAATCTGCTGACCCATATTATAAAAATAACTTAATGAGTTTAGAGGAATATGAATCTGCTATGGCATTTGTCAAGAAACACTTTTTTCTGATATATCCAAAAAAACATTTTACCTTAGATAATATTTTTAGTAGGGCAAAATTTCTAGTTAAGACAAAAGGTATAAGAAGTTTAATAATAGACCCCTATAATACAATACAACACAAAATGAACTCTGGAGAAAGAGAAGATTTATACATATCAAGGTTTATGAGTGAGCTAAAAAGGTTTGCTTTAGACAATAATATATCTGTTCATTTAGTAGCACACCAGGTTACACCACATAAAGATGACAACGGTAGATACACAAAGCCAGATGTAAATCGAATAAAGGGTGGTGGTACTTTTAGTGATAAAGCTGATAATGTTTGTTTTATCTGGAGACCAAATAGAGCTTTAGATTTTTCTGACCGTTCAGTTATATTTGGCAGTCAAAAGATAAAAAAGCAAAAGTTAGTTGGTATGCCACAAGAAATACATGGTATTATGTTTGACGTAAAAAGCCAAAGATACACCTTTAATAATGCGACACCTTTTACAGATATAGATGCCAAAAGAGAAGTTTAAATTTACTATTCCAATATATCTTTATTTAGGAAAGAAAAAATATTTCTTAAATTTGAATCAATATAGAAATTGGCATTATCATGTTAACAATAAATTAAAAGTGTTGTTTAAAGAGATTTTACATAACTATAATCCACTTATGACTTCTCAAAATCACAATAATGAGATAAGTATAAATTATGTTTATTATGCTCCAGATAAAAGAAATAGAGATTTAATGAATGTTATAGCGGTAGTAGATAAATATTTTCAAGATGCACTTGTTGTTGCCAATCTAATTAAAGATGATAATACTTCTATTATAAAAAAAATACAGATTAAGTACGGAGGGGTTGATAAGGAGAACCCAAGAATAGAAGCGGAATTAAAAGACCTATAAATGTATTTACAATTTTTTCCTATTTACGGTTGCATGATTGGATTTAACTATTGGAATAATAGAATTGATGGTGATGAAACAAGCAATGAAACCGAACATTTATTTCAATTTATGTTTTTTATAATTGGCATTTCATTTCACTTATGGGTTCCCAGAGACTAATAGATGTTTTGGCAAAGAAGCATAGCGACTGGTATAAAATGGCTAAGTCCCTTGGATGTACCCAAGAAGAAGCTAATGATTTAGTTCAACAGATGTATTTAAAGATATGTTATACAGGAAAAGACAAAAAAGATATAGTTATAATTGATGGCAATATAAATACGATGTACATATACAATACTATTAAAAATTTATATAAAGATGGCTTTCACTTGTATCGTCATAAAAATCACGTCATTTTAAGCAGTAGCCATGAAAAAGAATTTACTCCAGCTAATATAGAAGAAGAAAAGTCTTTTGACAATCTTATAAATTATATAGATGATATTGTAAGTAAATGGTACTGGTATGATAAAAAAATGTGGGAAATATATTTTCATAGAAATATGTCCATGAGAGAAATAAATAGAAGGACAAAAATAAGTTTAAGCTCAATATTTGAAACACTTAATTATGCAAAAAAAGAAATCAAAAAAAGGTCACAGAAACTTTATCAAGAATACAAAAAGACAAAGTAAAGGTCTTGGTGATACCGTAGAAAAAATATTTAAAAAGACAGGAATCGATAAGGTAGCTAAATGGTTGTTAGGTGAGGATTGCGGATGTGATACTCGCAAGGACACCTTAAATCGTATGTTTCCTTATAATAGAGTTGAATGTCTCATTGAATCTGAATACAAATATCTAAATGAATATTTTAGTAAAAAGAGAAATGATATAACCTATCAAACAAGAAAAGAGTTGACAGAAATATTTAACAGAGTCTTTAATGCAAGAAGTGAGGTTTATAGTTGTGGTAGTTGCTTCCAAAATGAAATACTAAGTAAACTTAAAAAAGTATATAACGAATATGAGCTTGATAAAGGACAGGAATAAAGTCAAACAGGTAGTTGATTTTAGCGGAGTGCAAAATGGTTCAATACATCCCTCTGATATAGATGGTGTTCTTGAGTTCGATAATAAAGTTCTAATACTAATAGAAGTAAAAAGAAGATTCAAGAGAATAGATACAGGACAAAGATTACTTCTGGAGAGGCTTTGCAATGCTTGGCACGATAACGAAAAATCTATTGTATTAAAAGTTGAGCATGAATTTGATGATTCTAGTATAGATATACCTTTAGAAAAATGTAAAGTTACCAGGGTATATTATAAAAAGCATTGGGTTACTTTGCCAGAACAAGAAGACTTTAAATACTATTTAAATCGCTTAGGTGAGACCTGGAACTGTGATAAATGTAAATTCTAATTATGAAATGCATAAAAAAGCAATAAAAAGAAAAATGAAAAAAATACCAAAAAAAATCCAAGACGATTATTGGATTTATGGTAAGTATGTTTTATCAAAATATGGTAAAAAAATATACATTTATATAGACGGAATAAAATTACAAGCAAAATCATCTTTATCAGATGCGGTTGAATTTATTGACAACCTTAATAAAAAAATTATCAAACAAAGTAATTATGAAATGGATAATAAATAACTCCTGGGAGGGAAAAGCTAATTTAATAATAACATATAAATATAATTCTTATGCCACTAATTAAACCAAAAAGATACGAAACAAGAGAAGACTTTAACGGTAGATGTATGAATAATGCAAAGATGATACAAGAATATCCAGATAGAGAACAGAGGTTTGCTGTCTGTGCAACTATATTTAAAGATAGATTTACTGAGTAATATGAAACTACTTAGACTATTTTTTAACATACCTTTATTTATTTGCATTATAATATTTACGTTAATTTTTTATATATTTAAATTATTAAGTTCAATAATAGAAACCCTACTTCTTACCCCTATAAAGTTCATAGAGCTTAAAACAAGAAAATTAATACTTAAAATTTTAGAATCAATAACACTATAATGGCTAAAGTAAAACAACTTATCGATGACTGGTTTAACTACTCCCAAAGAGCAGAATTGCATTGGATGGAGCAAGAATATAAACAGTCACAAAAACAAAAAAATGCAAGAAGAAAAAATAAGCCTACTAGATAAAAGCTCCTGGGACAAAAGTGAGATTTTAGACAGAATGACTAATGATGATTTCTACTACGGATATCTAGGTAAAAATTGTTTATCTAGCAGTTCAGTAAAAAAGATACTACATTCTCCTTTAGCTTATCAACAAAGTTTTGAGCCTCTTGATGAAAAGGCTAGGGTTAATTTAGATGTAGGTTGGCTGTTCCATTGTTCCATATTAGAACCAGAGATATATGCAAATCAAATAGTTGTAGATGTAAAAAGTAGAGATACTGTTAAGTTTCAAAATGCTTATGAAAAGAATCAAGGTAAATCTACTAGAGTATTTACAAGAAAAGAGGTGGAGTTAGTTCAAGGTATGGGTATGTCCTTCCATAATAATTCCAAAGCCAAAAGTTTATTAGAGGGAACTAAAAAGGAAGTTCCTGGTATTGACGTATTGTTTGGTATACCTTTTAGAGCTAAGGCTGATGTTTTAGGAGACGATTATATTGTAGATTTAAAAACGACAAGTAATATTGATAGATTTTATTGGGAAGCCAAAACCTGGAGGTACGATATTCAATGCTATATTTATTGTGAAATATTTGGAATATCTAAAGACAATTTTACTCTTATCGCTATTGACAAGCGTGATAATAGAGTTGGAATGTATAAAGTATCTGATAAATCATATGAAAATGCAAAGTATGATTGTAAGGATGCAGTTAAAAGATTTAAGAAATATTTTATTGAAAAAGAAGAAGAAATTTATGATTTCACATTAGAAGGATTTATTTGAATGTATTTGCCCAAAGAAGAATGTTATCGAGATGCTTTAGCCTTTTTAAGAAGTGGTTGGATAAGTGAAGAAGAATTAAATCGAATAATAGACTTTTATTTAGAATACGAACATTATGAGTGTTGCCAAGGGATATTAGAAGCCTGGCATATAGTACATGACGAAGACAAAGAATATAAACATGAGCAAGAAACAATGTAATGCTACAATACCTACAATTAAAGAATTGGTAGAAAAGCACTTTAGACAAAATATAGATACTGAAAGCAGAGAAAGAAATTTAATTTACATGAGAGCTATCTATTATAAGTTATGTCACGAAAACACAAGACATTCTTTACATAAAATAGGAAATTATGTAAATAGAAATCATGCTACTGTAATCAACGGAATTAGAACTTTTGATGATGTCTTGTTAACTCAAGAGCCTTTTTATTGGGTTGAATCTTACAATGCTTTGGATTTAATTGTAAAAGATAGGCTTAGAGATGTTGATACTAGGGTTGAAACACTAAGAGAACTATATACCGAATCAATTAAAGAAAATTTAATGCTCAGGGCGAAGTTGGAAGAAATGAGCGAATTCAAATCAGAAAAAACAATGATATGACTATAAAATTATTAGTATTAACAGGGATTGTATTTTGGACTTATGTAGCATTTTTTATTGAGTAATGGAGGAAGAATCACGTGAAAAACAAAAGGATGGTAGAGCCAATAATGGAGCTGTAAAAGGTGTATACAGGGGACAGGGAAGACCTCCTAAAGCCAAAGAGAAAGACATAGCTAATATGACACTATCGGCTATGAAAAAAGCGTTTGGTAGTGAAGAAAAAGCATGGATAGAAATAGCAAAATTAGCAAAGGAAGGCTCAGTTCAGCACATGAAATGGCTTTTAGAATATAGGTATGGCAGACCGAAAGAACAACAAAGTATAAAAATAGATACCAAAGTAGATATTCCTGTAATCAATTTTAGCGAGCCAAAGACAATAGACATAACTCCAGAAAGTGAAAAACCTAAGTCTTAATCAGAAGTATCAAAAGCTATTTGAATCCGATAGCAGATATTTTGTAATAACAGGAGGTCGAGGTTCTGGTAAATCTTTTGCTGTAACAGTTTTTTTGGTTTTGCTTACCTATGAAAAAAATAACAGGATTCTATTTACTAGATTCACTATGACCTCAGCAGGTATGAGTATTATACCAGAGTTTATTGAGAAGCTGGAAATGATGGGAGTAGCAAATCAATTCAGTATCACAAAAACAGAAATAATAAATAATCTTACTGGTAGTTCAATATATTTCTCTGGGATAAGAACCGCAAGTGGAGACCAGACTGCAAAACTTAAATCTATTAGTGGAGTAAATACTTTTGTGCTTGATGAAGCAGAGGAACTTACGGAGGAGGAAAGTTTTGATAAGATAGATTATTCTATTCGTGCCAAAGGTGTTAAAAATCGATGTTTGTTAATTCTAAACCCTACAACTAGAGAGCATTGGATTTATCAGAGGTTTTATCAGAATAGAAGTATAGCTGATGGATTTAATGGTATGAAAGATAATATTACTTATATACATACAACTTATAAAGATAATCAAGATAATCTAAGTGAATCTTTTATAAATCAAATAGAAGATATGAAAGCCAGGAGACCAGAGAAGTTCAAGCACCAAATTATGGGTGGCTGGTTACAGAAAGCTGAAGGAGTCATATTTAGTGATTGGCAAGTAAATAAATTTAATGATGAAATAGATTTAAAATGCTGGGGATTAGATTGGGGATTTTCTAGGGATAGTTCAGCTCTTGTAAAAGTTGCGGTAGATAAAGATAGAAAAATAATTTGGCTTAAAGAGTATTTATACAAGAAAGGATTAGTCACGTCAAATTTATATGATATATGTATTCGTCATGCTGGCAAAGAATTAATAGTTTGTGATAACTCAGAACCTCGTTTAATATCTGAATTGTCTTCCAGAGGTCTAAATCTAACACCTACAATAAAAAGAAAAGGCTCAATACTCTCTGGAATAGCTTTAATGCAAGATTACACAATAAATGTAGAAGGTGAGAATCTACTTAAGGAATTTAATAATTATGCCTGGGCGATAAATGGAATAAAACCTATTGATACTTACAACCATTTGATTGATGCTAGTCGGTATGCAATTCAGTATATTTTAACTCGTTCAGTTCCAAAAGGTAATTATGTAATTTCATAACTTGTAAATTAAAATAAATTTATTATATTTGATTGTATTCATAACATACATCTTAAATAATTTTAGTTAATAATTGTTTGGTTTTTATTAGTAGACCCTCCAGCTTCCTTGGGGGGTTTTTCTATTTTGTTAAAACTATGTTAAAGTTTTGTTAAAGTATTTGGCAGTTGCAAATTAATTGTTATGTTTGTGTATTGTTTAACTAAAAATATTTACAATGACACTAACACAATTACTAAATTCAATTTCTTCTGGACAGATATTCTCTGTGCAGTTTACTAAAAAAGATGGTACTACCAGGCAAATGACTTGCCGAACTGGAGTAGTAAAACATATCAAGGGTAGAGGATTATCATTTGACCCAATAGCAAAAGGTCTTGTTCCTGTATATGATATGAAAGTTCAGAGCTATCGATTCATTAACTACAATACAATCGATTGGATTAAAATCAAAGGTATAACTACTAAATTCAAATAAGATGTATATAGACGATAAATATATAAAAGACAACGGAAAAGAGGTTATGATTCCTGTAAGTCAAATACATACAGTCATGCCTAACAATAAAGATTTCCCTACCGAGATTCATTTATCTGGTACTATGAATTCAGGTCAGGAGTTCAGCATGGTAATCAATGCTATGGATTGGCTAGATACATTTGACCCTACTATGTTTGAACAAGTAAAAAAGACTTATATAAACTATATAAAAGAAAAGAAATGAAAGCACAAATGAAAAACAAAGATGTTATTATCGCTAGATTCAAGACTACTGAATATTATAATTCATTAGACTTCAATGGTAAGTTTCAAGTAATTCAGGCACTTGAGTTTGGTATGAAAGCCGATTCAATACTTGGTAGGTTTATGAATGCTAACTGGGCAGTAGATAATCCTTTTGAGGATGAGTCAGAGGCTTTGGAAAAGATAAGAAAGATTTGGAATTTTACTAAGTCCGATGAAAATTCAGATAAGATTGAAAGAACTTATACCAGTGAGGAAACCCAAAAAATGTTGGGAATCTCTAAATCGACCTTAGATAAAATGTGCCACAATAATGAGATTGAATTTTATAAACACCCACAAAGACGAAGGAGAATATTCTTTGAGAGTGATTTAATTGCATATCAAAATAATTATAGAACCCCTGAATATTAAAAATATGTCACACTATTTAACTGATTCAGCACAGGAAGATTTATTTGATAAGACCAGAGAAGAAACTTATTTGAATATACAAGAGAATTTATATTCCATTGTAAAAGATAATTTACCAGCTCCAGGAACAACAGAATTGGAACAAGATTTCTATCAAGATAATATAGATTTAATTTCGGAATCAATCATTAATGAATTCAGTGCATTTATAAATCTCAATACTTAAATTCAGTATTTAAATTCACTATATAAATTCAGTAGTTAAATTTTCTATGATGTGAATTCAATGTCAATTTTTTTCATAGTATTATATCCCCTCTTTTTGAGGGGTTTTTTGATGGTACAAACTTGATAAATTAGCACCTTGAAAAGTGTTAAAGAAATGTTAAAGTTTTGTTAAAATTTATTTTTATGCTTGTTTTTGTGATTTACCTTTTTACATTTGTCATGTGGAAACACAATAAAAATTATAACTAACTAAAATTATTATTATGAAAATTACAACATTTGAAACAGTATTTAAAACAATTATCGCAACTCCTTTTATAGTTGCTATTTCTTACATCTTTTATTATGGTGTAATATTAGGTAACTTCTCAAATGGTTCCTGGGGACTTTAATTAATCACTAACTAAAAAACAATTATTATGAAAATCAAAGTTAACAACATGACCAGCCACAGAACGGGAAACCCTGTGGCTAATCAATATGAAATAGAAACACCTCAATTTTATATATTTCAAAGTTATGATTCTATCATAGCAAAGAAAGAAAGAGGCTTCCAGGGAAAGGTTATTATTGACCCTTATTATTGGAATTATTCTAGAACCACTGTAAAGTATTTGAAGGACTTTTTAGGTGTTAATCTAAGTACAAAAGAGATTCAAAGCTACATAGACCAAGGTATTTATAAGACTAGGAACTTAAATAAATAAATTATGGCAAATAGAATAC
>JGI24004J15324_10000972_pt1 | contig 11467 bp, 9 predicted proteins | sample LinPmetageLP32_FD_15324 | JGI IMG/M metagenome (IMG submission 15324)
GGAACAATATAGCCTTTTTAGCTGTTGTTCTGTTTCAACAATATAATACATAACCTTTTATTCATAACTTATTTAATAACCTCCGCTACCACCACCACCACCACTTGATGATTGTCTTATTATAGGTGCAGAAGGTTGTCTTACTATTGGTGTATCAGAAATATTAACTTCTGATTGTGCTGGTAATGTACGACTATTATTTGTAGTATCCACATCAGTTTTAATACCTATTTCTCCTAATGATTGCTGTATTAAACTATTTATAGAATCTGTTACTAAATAATTAGCGGCTAAAAGTACTATTCCTGTAGATTGTTTATGTGTAGAACCATCCATTATTTTTTTATTAGCCATAATGTGGTAGTATCCAATATAATTACTATTATCTTTAAGATTAGTTAATTCATCACCCCCCGTATATAACCCATTTATTAATTCTAGTTCAGATTTAACTGCGAATTGGATTAAATTAGATAAATATTGTTTAATACCTTTAAAAGTTTCTTCAGCTGTATCTACTAATCTTTTATTTGTATCAATAATTCCGGAAGTTTTAATACCACTAGAATTTATTGAATCTCTTAATGAACCAGTAATTTTCCAAAAAACACGAGTTACAGTCCATAATGCGTAATTATATCTCCCTCCATTAATGTTTAAATCCTCATATGCCTCTTTAGATATTTCTATAATTTTAGGGACAGTTTCATTTCTTTTTTTTGCAAAATATCTTAATATTTGTCCTCTTTGATAATCTTTACCTGTAAGGGTTGGATATGTAAATAAAGGATCACCAGAAGATTGATATAGTGCTTGGTTAACAGGTTGAATAATAGAATATTCTATATTTTCCTTTGTTTGAACAATGTAATTATTTATAGGATTTTCACTAAAATTTTGGATTAAAGGAACTGAATTTGGATCATTTGGAGTTTTTCCTGAACTCACATTATTATTAAAAAGTTGATGATAATAACCAACATAAGGTTCACCAGACGTAGTAGTAAACTCATCACCTCCTGTATAAAGGTTAGCATTAACTAATGATTTAGGTACGTAAGACATATTAATTAGATTTTGTATATAAAATTACCAGGGTCTATTTTTACACCTTTTTGAGCTATTTGATAATGTACATGATTACCTACTCCTTTATACCCAGGTTGTAAATCTACTTGAACTCCAGTTCCTATTGATGTACCTTTTTGTACTATTTTACCTACAAGTGATAAATCATATGCAACATAAAATATCCAAGCTGTATATCCTGTAAATTCTCCAGTTCCATCTATAGCCATTCCTGGAAGAACTGATGTAGATTTAATTGATGAGTTTCTTAATTTACCTGTTATAGGAGCATAAACATATGTTCCTAAACCTGTTAGTAATCCATTCCTTTTTAAAGTTAATGCAGGTATTTTAGGATTTAAACCTATCCAGGTATTTAATAAAAGAGGATAGTCTAAAAGATCTATACTAGGGGTATTGGATATTACGGTTTCAATATCTACCCCTTTATGATTTCGAACTCCTCTAGAAGCACCAAAATTACCTAAACCACCTTTATCGTTTCTTATAGGAAAAGGTAAATCGGCTGTAGGAGGAAATAAAGTAAGATTACCTATATCTATTCCACCAGCAGGGCTATCTTCTTCTCCTGGTAAATTTGAAGAAGTATTTTCTGGTTCCATACCCAAAACATCTTTTAACATTGTTCCATCTAAAAGAGTACCTAAATTATACTCTATTTCTGGGTTTGGTGTGTTACCAGATGTAAAATTAATATTATTAGGATCTGTAGAAGAATTAGGTTTGCCTTTTTCTACAGTTGTTGTAGTTGATAGCATTATAGTTTGACCTCTTAAAGTAGTAAACCAATTATTATCTTCAAATGTATGATTAATTGAAAATACCGCAAATGCTACTTTATTTCTATATCTTTCAGGTAATCTACTATTTGGAATACGAAAAGCATTGTAAGGTAAAATACCCGCCATCCCATCTATTTTAATAGAATATTCTAAAGGAATTAAAACTGAAGATTGTGATTTATTCTTTTTAGGATCATTATCACTAATTACTTTAGTCTTTTTATTAGATAAATCAATATAAGAACTTCTTAAATTAGTACAATTTGTAGGTACAAGGTCATCTTCAAAAGTATAAATTTCCCAAAAATGATCATATAATTTTAATAAGGATTTTCTATATTTAGCAGCAGCTTCTTGTTCGTTTTTTTGTTCGTCTTCAGAAGATGGGTTTATTGCAGGAAATTTAAATACAGAAAATTTATCTTTTACACCTCCATTTAAAGATTGATAAGATAAAACATCCTCAGAAAAACCTTTTATTCCCTGACCTCCAGTTGCTTGGGTTGCTATTACTATTTGAGAAGCCAATTTAGGAGTTATGGCTGAATTATAACTTGAATCATAAGTTATAGAAGTTGTACCAAAAGTTGGAAGTTCAACTAAATTTTCTTTTATTAATGATATATCGGGGGTTTTTTCATCAATAATTCTTAAAACAGTCCCACATTCATCTATAAATGTTCTAAGATTATTTATCCCTCCTAAAGATTCATTAATTCCAACTAATAATTTATTAACATATTCTATTAAATTTACATTATCTTCACTATCTTTTGATTTTCTTAAAACATCTCTAGCAAAATTAATATTAATTAAAACATTCATTAATTTTCCTTTATTACCATCTTCAGTTTTAAATTGACTTATAGGAAAAACTTTATTCCACTTATTTTTATTTGAATAAGTTTCAAGATTATGTGCTTTAGGCCCCCCCTGAATACCATACCATGGAGGATTAGATGATTCTGTAGTATCTAAAGGGCTCCAAAAATTATTATAGGTTTTTGACCCAAATGAAAAAGGAACTATACATTTATAAGGATCTGATGAAGCTATTATAGGACCTATGTTTATTTCGGTGTTATCTGGATGGTAATCTATATAAAGTATAGGTTTTTTTTCTTTTCCTTGTAGAGGAGATTCAGTAAATATTCCTATACTATTAATTAAACATAACAAATGACCAAATGTTATATAAGTTTGAATTTCATCATCATCTCTTTTCCAATCAAAAAAACCACTTGAATAATAACAAGCATACCCTCCATAAAAATCTGTAGGTACTATAGGTAAATTATCACTAGAAGATAGGTCTGAAAGTTCAGGATTAGGAAATATCCCAGATATTATTTGATGAGCATTCCCAAACTTAGCAAAATCATTTTCATAATCCATGGTGCCGTTAGTCTTATTATGTTCAGAGGTAAATGTAAAAGGTGTATAAGAACATTCTCCATAAATTTTATTTAATAACTTCCCCCATACTGAGTTTACTCCTTCTTGAACTTTAACTAATTCTTGAAAAAAATTAACTTCTGAAATTCTACCTACACTTTTTTCAACAACCCTATTTTTCTTTGCTTCTTTAAGTAAACCATTTTTACCTTTAGCTAATAATTGAGACAATGCAGCTAAGGCATTATCAATAGTATTAGTATATTTTTCAGAATCATTACTACTTCCTTTTTCAACATTTGTAAAATCAATATTAAAATTAGTATTAATTTTTAAAGATTCTACCATACCACCAGCACCCATAAGTTGAATTTTGCATAAATAAGCTCCATCTTTATCGGCTTGGTAACTAAAATTGTAAACAGTACCTATAAACCCATCATAATTACCATCAGTTTCTAATCGTTTTTTTTGTATTTCTTTTATTAAAGTTTCTTTTTTAGTTTGATTAAAAAAGTTCATTGGAGGGTTTTGGTTAACTATAGTTCCTTTATTATTTACATAAGGAATATGCCCCCATTCTAATAAACATGTTACTCCTAAACTCATATAAAGTTTAGACATTATATTTAGTTGATCTAAATCATAACAAATAAATTCAACATCGGCTTGCATCAGAGTTTGCCATTTTCCTCCCGTACCCACAGTAATACCTGTAATACCAGGCATAGGTTTAAATCCTAAATCATCGGATCCACCACCTTGATAAGTTTCTTTAAATCCTTTTCTTAATACAGTATTTTGATTTTTATCTCCCGTTATTTTTAATGTTCCTCCTTGTAAAACATTATTTTTAGCAATATCAGAAGTAAAGGTAGCATTATAAGCTTCTGCTGTTTTAACATTTTCGTCTATTGTTTTTGTATCTATATTGTCCTTAGTTAGTTTTGAAAAAGGGTTGGTAGAAAAGTCTAAAGAAACTAAACTATCAGATGTATCTAGAGATTTTAATTCTGGGGGAGTTTCATCTGTAGTTTGGGCTGAAGAACTTAACCTATACCAACCATTTCTATTTGTAAGAAATTGTAAATCAGTATTTGTTCTTGGATTTTTTTTTACTATTGATGATCGTTTTGCAAATTGATCTGCAACATAAGGGAGAAAAGCTGATCCAACAATATTTTTGAATTTAGTAGCCATAACATTTTTTAGTTTGGATTATTTTCCACATTGTAAGCACTTAAAGCATCATTTAAATTATTAGGTATTCTTAATTGAAAACCAGGTGGTGCATACATTGAATCACCAGGTAAATCATTAGCCATTACTACAACCCACCAATAAGTAGAATCACCGTAAAAGTCACTAGCTATTAAATCAAATCTATCTTCTTCTCTTGCTATAATATAATAATCCTCATTTGAGGGGACAAGTGTTGGGTACTTAGTTGGTAAAAAAATTACTTTACCACTTTCAGTTTTTTGAGTTCCTATATTTTGATATCTTCCTGCCATAATTTATCTATTCATAAAAGCATTATATCTAGTATCATCATCACTAGGCATAACTAATATGGGAGTTTGTTTATTATTATTATATCATCAATGTCAAGACTAGTTTGAGGTAATACATCTAGTATAGGAGTAAACCTTACTGCTACATCTATAATTTGTGGCAATTCTAACATATCTTTATCATCTCCATTTTCTGGAGCATCCATTGCTATTTCCCAAGGATAATCATCAGCAACTGTTAAATTTAAACTATTTAAAACTCCAGGAGATCTATAAAATAAATTTCCTATTGTTAATTTAGTTATATTACCTCTCATAGATCCTTTATTAGTATAATCAGGGTATAAAGTTGAAGTTAAATAATTTAATTTTCTATAAAGAAATTTCATTTCAGCTTTAGACTGTGCTGCTACTTTAAAATTAAAACTTACATCTCTATTAGCCCCTTGATAAGTATAAAAATTTTCTCCCCTACCAGAATATCTTTTAGCGTTCCACTCAGCACTATGACTATCACTATACCCAGTTAAAAAAGCTCTAAAATGAGTAAAAGTTGACGATTCATTTGTAGTATTTTTAATTGTTTCAAAAGCAAATTTAATAAGATCTCTATTATCACCTAAAAAACTATGACCTACTGATGGTTGGTTATCAGTCATGTTAACTAAATCCCTTCCTGCTTCTTCATTTCCTGCAGATAAGGGGTTTACTCCTGGGTTACCTATTCCTACTCTTGTTATTATATTTACACTACCAGTAGTATAATTTCTAGATATAACAGAATCAGGATCCATAACATTTTTTCTAAAATCTTTATAAAGAGTATTATCATTACGTGTTGTAGATTGTCTTGCACTAAGAAGACTTTGATATCCCATTGTAAATTTAAAGATATTTTCTGTATTAGGAGTATTTGATTCTTTGTCAGCTCTAATAAACCCATCTCCAGATTGTTGAGCTAATGTTACAGATTGATCCTCTGCATTTGCTCCAGGGTTGTCAGCATTAAAAAATGTTGAATCAAAACTATTATATAATCTACTAAGACCTAAATGTTTAACAAATTGTAAGTCTACTAATGGTCTTCCCTGAACATCTTCACCAAATACATTTTTTACAACTGATGTTCTTGTATCTTCTTCTCCAAAATTCCCAATCCATTTTTGAGCATTACTAGTATCAATAAAAGCATTTCTTGAATTAGTTGCTTTTAATATTAACGTATTATTTACAATACCATATAGTGAACCGGGCCCACCTGGATAATTAAATAACTCACCAGGAGTAACGGTATTAATCCCTAATCTCGTTGCAGCATTACGTTGGGTAGAAGAAATTGTTGGAGTTATTGGAGGAGCATCATTAACTAAACTAGTTACAGTGTCAGATAAACTTTCAGCTATAGTTCCAATTTGGTTTATTGTACTAATTGACGTTTGTGGTGGTTGACTTAGTTTAAGATCCTTTAATAATATTAATCTATTTTCATTAGTAGGGGTTTTTGCAGTTACATACTCATATTTGTTTTCAAATCTTTCTAAAACTAATCCATCTATTCCTGCATTAGGAGTTCGAATTCCTGTTCCAGCATCAGCTACTTGTGTCATTAAATTACGACCATCACTATATGCTTGGTTTGCAAAAACTCCACCGGATTGGGCCATTGGAATTCTTGGGTTTGATAACATTAAACCCGCTTGTTTATCTAAAAAAGCAGTACCTCTAGGATGAGATAATAAAAAACGATCTATTCTTGCAAAATCTTCTCTTGCAGCTAATTCTTCGTATGATCCACCTCTAATTGGATAATCTAAACTAAGTGCTATTGTTGTTAAAGAGTTTAGGTTATCAATATCATCCGGAGCAACTCTTTTTATAAAGGGTTGTCCAGAATAACCACCACCTCTAATATCCTTATCGTATTTTAAATTTTTCGATTGGAATTGGAAGCTCTGGGGGTTATTATAGATATCTAATAATGATCCAGAGGGAGATATTGCCATTACTTAGGTAAATTATCTATGTATTTTGGTATTGTAAGTGCTGATTCTCCATTTAAAAGTGAATCTATTAATGGATTTTGAAATTTAAGTGGTGCCGGTCCTTTATAAGGAAGTGGTGGAATGTTATCTGCTGATGTTATATCATGTAATGTTGATGCAGCTTGAGCTGTAGCAGTAGGTACTACGGGATCAGATGTTCCATCTGGACTAAATGTGGATGTTAATTGTTGTCCTAATATTGAATTTGCCATAATTAATTAATTTTTGTTTATTATAAATATTTTAAACCGAATACTTTCTTGTATTCATTGCTAATGGTGCTTGTATACGATTTGATACTTTAGAACCATCTAAATTTGTTGATATATTAGCACGAGATGTACCTTTTTCAGCACCCATTGCAATCGCATCCGCTAATTGATCATAATTAATTGTAGGATTATTATTTCTATTTTCTTCTCGTATAATGTCAGGAGTAATTGATATAGAGGGTGGTGGTGGTGGACTAATTGTTTGTCCTAAATTAGTACCAGCTATAACTGTATCATTATTGTTTAAAGCAATAGAACCTTCAGGACCAGATAAAATACGACTACCATATCCTTTAGGAGAAACCATATCATCTGCTTTAGACATTATACCAGAAGCAATTGCTCCTACTGCAACAGCTGCTACAATTCCTGCTGCCGCAACAAATGGATTTTTTAAGGCAGTAAGAGCAGCACCAGCAGCATCCGTTTTTAATTGGTTTTTACTTGTCAACACACCAATCTTTCTTAAACCATTTTGTATTGCAAGTGCTATATTCATAGCCTTTACACCAGCAGTAACTGCAAGTATAATTGGAAGAATTAATTCACTAGACGCTAATATATTTGCAAAAGCAGCGGCTGGCCCCGCTAAAGCTTCAGACATTTTAGCTATTGAATCATTAAATTCATCTTGTAAAGTTTGACGTTTAAAATCAGCTGCTTCTTTATCTTTAATATCGGAAGCACTCATCCCAGCTAGTAAAGCTTGTTCTTGTAAGGAAGCTGCTAATTCATCTCTACTTAAACCAATAGCTTTAGCTACTGCTTCTTGTTCTATTCTATTAGATTTAGCAAAGGATTCTTGAGTAATTCCTTGATTAGTTAACTCTTTTGTTACTCCTGCTAAATCATTAGTTAAAGCAAAATATCTTGCTCGTTCTAAGTTTAATTGTTTACCAGATATAACTTCTGCTTCAAATTCGGCAGCAATTGAACTTTCAATATCTAATAAACCTCCTGCTATTTTATCAACTTGGTCTAAATTTAATCCTAATTCTTTAGCATCGGAAGCTGCTTTAGCTAATGCAACATTACTATTTCCAAAGGATGTAGTTATAGATGCAGATAATTTAGCTATATCTTGTAATATTTTTTTCTGGGAAAATGCGGGATTAATAGCTCTAATAGCTTCATCTGCACCATCTTTTAAATTTTCCCCACTTATTTGAGCATTACGAGCTAAAACACCAGATTCTGTTGCTGATAAGCCCATAAATTTAGATAACTCGGCTGCTTCTTGAATATTAATTTCATCAAATGCATGTCCTGTATTAAAACCAAATTGTTCTGTTAAAGAATTAACTTGTTTTAAATAATCAGCAGATAGTACTAAAGAATTATTATATAAATTTTGCCTTTTAACAACTTCTCCAGTAAGTCTTTGAGATTCAACTTGTGCTTCATTTATAGCACTAAATTGTTTTAAAAAAGATGCAGTAAGTGTTGCATTTATTGCTAAATTAGCATTACTAAGTGTAGCTTGTTCTGATAATTTATCAAGTACATTATCTAGTAAACCTACTTTTTTTACTAATTCTAAATTTTCTTTTTTTAATTCTTTTGCTCTTTTAGTTCTACCATCTATTTTATCAAGTTCTGCATTATTAAGTGCTAGTGAAGCTCTATTTGCCTTAGTTTGGGCTAAAGCTTCTCCAAAGGGACTATTAATTCCAATAGATTTAAATAATTTATCTATAACAGCAAAAGCAGCACCTGAACTTCCTAACTCATCATTAATTTTAGCTTGTATATTCTGGAGAGCAGTAAATTCTGATTTTTGATCTTTTGCAAATTGAATTGCATCTTCTGCTCTTTCATTATCTTGATCTGATAGTTTAACTCCACTTCTTAAAAGTGAATTTCGAGTTACAGCTAATCTATTAATTTTAGTATCAATGCTGGCTTTAGCATTTAATAAATCATTTTCTTTAATAGAACCATCTCTTAATTTTGTTTGGATATCAACTAATAAAGAAGCAGAATTAGCTGTGGATTTGATGTTGTTTTTAAAACTTTGAAGTAAGGATTTTTGAGCATCATCTAATGTTGAAGTTTCAGCTTTTAATTTTTCCCCAAAACTAGCAGCAATACTAGTTAATGCCTCCTGGAATATAGCAGCAGTTTCTTCTCCTAATCCTCTTAAATCATCTTTAATCTTGTCTGTTCCTTCAGCCATTACATAGAGTTTGTCTAATATAAATATGAAAAGTGCCTACTTTTTAGTAGGCACCGTTGCATTATATACATTACTGGGTTTTATATCAGGTCTTGATATTTCTTTAGAATTTTTTAATGTATTAGAGTTTTTATTTTGAGCTTTATTTTGAGCTTCAAAATGTTCTTCTATTTTTTTAAAAGTAAAATTTCTTAACCAAATAGGCATATTATATAAAGTATGCCAATCATAACCACCATTACCATGGAATACGATTTCATGAATTTGACTAAATAAATTTTGCCTATATTCAGGCGTCAGGCCAAAAAAAGTTAAGATTAATGGGGATGTTGATGTCCTCCTCGCCATCTTCCCCGTGATATTTTAACTCAACATCTGGTGATATTCTTCTTATTTCTTCTCTTAATGATCTAGAATCTTTGGCTAATAAATAACCATCAACAAATTCTCTTATTGTTTTTTTCTCTGAATCACCATCTATTGAAGTTATTATGTATTTTAATCTAGTAGATATTTCAGGGTTTGAACCAGGTCTTATTTTATTTTGTCCCTGTATTTCTTTAGAAATAGCTATTTCATCACTATGGGTTAATAATTTAAAAGTAATAAGTTTATTAACAGTAGGTAATGTATATTTAAATTCATTTAAACCTACCTCTATTAAATCTTTTTTATTTAAATGTTTATCCTTTAAAGTAGTTAAATCAATAGTAAAATCTTCTAATTCATTTGTAATTTTACTTATTGCTTTAAAGCTATAATCTTTACCATATCCTAGTACACGAGATGCAATTAATAATGCATTTTTATCTCCTACTACAATATCATTATAATCAACTTCAGATACAATTAATGATTCAAGAAGTTTATCTAAAACTATACCTTTTGAAATATAATTTTGGTTAGTTAAAATATCTTCTTCTCTAGCAGTCATATACTTCATTTCAAGTTTACCACTAGATAGAGGGTTGTCCTTTGAATATATTAATCCTTTAGAGGGTAATTCAACAACTTCAGTTGGGAATTTAAATTTTGATTTTTTTGTAACATTTTCCATTTAATAACTATGTTTTGTGAATATAAATATATAAAAAAGGAAAAGGTGCTCAAAAGAGCACCTAATCCAAGGGTAGGAGGGGTAAAAAGTTATTAGAAGTTTAATATACAATAATCCATTGCAAGAGTTAAACTTAAATCAATTGCGGCTTCATTAGCCCAATCGTATTCTCCGAATGTTGCTGTTTTAACATAAGCTCCTTTAATTACCCATTCTCCGACGATATCGCCAACAGGTCCTAGGATGTCTAATGTTAAGTCTTTTTTATAAAAATCAGAATAACCATCTCTACCGGTTACTGATTCGTGAGCCAAACGTGCCCATTCCATTACTGCTTGAGCACCTGATGGTGTTACTGGGTCATATAAGCTGATTGTCATATCATTCCATCTTACTTTACCTTTTACTTTACGGTAAACATTGATATGATCTAGTATAATCTCACCTGCTTCAAATCCTGGTGCACTAGCTGATTTTATTAAATAAGCTGGTAACCCGTCAATGTACATAATAAACCTATTTTGTACTTTAGGTTCGAATGCGGTGAACATTATTTCGTTTGGATCTAATACTGCCATGTTATTTTATGTTTATTATAAATATTGTCTATTTAGTTTTTTAAAACTCTACTCCTGTAGGAGTTATATTGAAATCTAGGATTATAAATTCTGCTGTTCTTGTAGGTTGGATAAATATCTGTCCTACCATTTGATTTCTATCAATTACTTCAGCAGTGTTATTAGCAGAATCCATTTGGACTCTATAAGCAAATAATCCTTGTCTTTGTTGTACTGATTCTAAATAAGGGTTAACTTGATTTAAGAATCTATTTCTTGTAGCGGCTGTATTTTGTTCAAATAATAATCCTTCGGCTACGTTTCCAATTACACGTTTAAGTTCAATTAACAATCTACGAACATTTACTCTATCTAATGATGTAGCTTTAGTTTGTAGTGTTTTCTGACCAAATATCACAGGTCCTTGTCCTGGGAATGTTGCTATTGGATTAACTTTTCCTAAGTATAATGTATCTCTTTGAGTTGGTGATAATTTTCTTTCTGCTTGAATTGTTCCTCCAACACCACCTCTATTAAATCCAGCGGGTGCGAACCATTCAGCTCCTAATCTATCATTTGTTGC
>JGI24004J15324_10000974_pt1 | contig 11458 bp, 14 predicted proteins | sample LinPmetageLP32_FD_15324 | JGI IMG/M metagenome (IMG submission 15324)
TAAAAGATTATGTTTTGAAATCTCATGTCTTATTAGAAAATTAAGCTTATAGGTTTCTTCTCTACACCCTTTTTTATTTGGTGTTATCTCGTCTCGATACTTTTCCACCAATTGTCCAAACGTGAAGCGAATACTGTCGCTATAATCTTCATACTGTTTTTTATCTATTTGTGTTTCCACTTCTTTTGCCCAAGCCGTAGCCGTAGCTTTAGATTGGAAACTTTTGTATATCGGTTTTTGATTTAGTTTGCGTATTGCTACACTCCATTTACCTTGTCGGTTTTTTCTTACGTTAGCCATTTTTTCCCTTTCAGTGTGTTCTTATTGCGTTCTGTATTTTTCTTTTGGGAAATTTGCTTTGTATCACAACATCTTTTAGATGAAGTAGAGGGGCGTTCTGTTGCCCGGCCGCCCCAAAGCCCTCGCTAATATTATTAATTATTGTGCGAGTAAGCATTGAGATACTTAACAAATTTCTTAATAAGTAATTTAACAAAGAAATACAAAACGTCCAATAACTTAATCTCAGTGTGTTCTCATTGCGTTCTGTGGAAAATACAAAATATCTGTTTTAGAATCCATACAGACTCTTTTTATATAAATCCAATCCATGGATTCAAAAAACTTATATATTGATTCCTATGTGTAAAAAAACAATGTTAATAGCTGTGGAAATTCACTATCAACCATGCCGGGCTAGTGCCAGTGGGGGGTGTATATAGATAAATACAAACGACTGCCACGGATTAATTGTTTAAGTATCTTTTCGTATAGATTAATATTAATTCATGAAAAGGTTCTTAATACCTATCCCATTATTATTTTTGTTTTCTTTGAATTCACTTTTTGCAAATTCGCTTAATGAAAAAAATAATCAAAAAGTATGGGACGAAATTAGAAAAGCCGAAGATACATTTCAATCATCTTTAACGACAATAATAGAAGCTAAACCTGATTATATTGTAATCGAGAACTTATCATCAAAAATCGGAGGTTTTTTAATTGAAAAAAAAACTGGTAACAAACTTTTAAAGCTAAATGGAGAGTATACAAAAATTGCTGATAAAGAGTGTTCTAAATTTAACATGAGATTTCCTGTGGGGCATGAAAACCAAAAAAATAAATTTGAATTATTATCAAATTATTCAGGAAAATTTTTTTGTATATCAGAATTATCACACTTAGAATCTAAATTAGAACAGTCTGAGTGGCTTTTAAGTATTTCTCAAGCCAAGGAAGATAAAAGCCATTTTAGAAATGAAATCTTAGAAATAAAAAATAAGATTAATTCAATCAAAAAGGAAACAATCAGGAAAGACAATGAAGCTAGTGACGTAACTAACTTGGCGTCCATTGAAAAAAAACAACAAACTTGTAAGACACTGGGATTTGAAGTAGGTACACCACCTAATGGAGAGTGCGTCTTAAAACTAATGGAATTAGAAACCAAGGTAGCAGAGTCGACTCAAACAATAATCAACAATAACTCTGGTTCTGATGAGGCTACTGTTAATGCCTTGGCTGAAACTCAAAGACAAATGTTAATTCAACAACAATCTCAAGCACTAATGAATTTAGGTTCTACTTTAATGAATTCCGGTCAACCAAAGATTAATTGTAGACAGACACTTACAGGGTTCTCTTGTTATTGATATGAAAAGGTTCTTTATAATTATTCCTTTGTTTCTTTTGATAAAATTTTCAACAAACGTTTATGCCGAAATCGGCTGTATTAGCGGTGACTGTCACTCTGGTGAGGGTGTCTATGTATTTTCAGATAAAAGTGGTCAGTACAGAGGTAGTTTCAAAGATGGTAAATTTCATGGAAAGGGAATTCTTTTTATTAATGGTGCTGACAAAGGAGTAAGTGGGTTTTGGCAAAATGGAAAAAAAATGCCAGATGATTATTTAATTGAGAAGAAAAAAAAGAAAAATGAAGAAGAAAAACTGAATAGTGTATTGGCTAAGCAACAAACTTGTAAGACACTTGGATTTGAAATAGGCACGCCACCTAATGGGGAGTGTGTGTTAAAACTAATGGAATTAGAAACCAAGGTAGCAGAGTCGACTCAAACAATAATCAACAATAACTCTGGTTCTGATGAGGCTACTGTTAATGCCTTAGCTGAAACTCAAAGACAGATGTTAATTCAGCAACAATCCCAGTCTTTAATGAACTTAGGTTCTGCTTTAATGAATTCAGGTAAACCAAAGATTAATTGCAGACAAACACTTACAGGGTTCTCTTGCTATTAATTTTGTTTTAATATGAATTTGTGAAAAAATTTATTCTTTTAATTATTTTATTTCTACCAACTGCTGTATTTGGTGGCACTTTGTCAGAAGAAATTGATAAATATGATTCATCTCAAACAGTAATTTTAGAATCCAACAAAGATTATGTGATACTTGAAAATAAATCTGCTCTCATTGAAGCACCACTACATCGTGACTACGAGCTTAATATATTCACTATGGAAAAGACGCCTAGGGAGGGGGATAACCCAATTAGGTTCAATCAAAAATTTGGAGATGATGCTGCCGAAGAATGTGAAAGACAAGGCTGGGCTTTGCATTCTTGGTTTAAGTCTACTGATGAGTTTGTAAACACAGATTATTTAGAAGTCTTATCAAAACATAAAGGTAAATTTTTATGCTTACCACAAAAGACTAAATATACACTAGCCATAAATCACTACTTAGGACTTCAAAGCAAGTTTTGCACTGAAACAAACACCGATGTGGGGTGGAAAATTCAATGTGTTAATATTGATGGTTATATAAAAGACTATACTCATATATTAAATCAATTAGGGGTAGATATCGTAGCTGAAAATGAAAAAAGTTTAATTGCCCAAAAACAAAAAAAATGTGAAACACTTGGATTTGAAATGGGTACAGAAAAAAATGGAGAGTGTGTATTGAAACTTATGGAGTTAGATAAACAATGAAACTTATTGGAGCCGTTTTAATTATTTGTGCAACAGCTTTGATTATGTTTTTTTTATATTTCAAAGTATTTAGTGACCAAGCAATATGTGAAAAGGTTGTGTTGGAAAGACATTCTGGTTTTCAAAACTCAAAAGAATTAGCAGCTGAACAATGTCTGGAATTAAGATTGGTGGGGCAAGAGCTCAAGATTAATACAGTAAGATAAGGTATTTAAACCTGTTCCCAATTGAGTAGGCCAATAGATATTATTTCTTCTTGGTAGTTGTGTCATAGATAGTTTCAGACATATTGATATGTTTAGAGCTTCTTGCAAAATCACCACTAACATTCCCCGTCCAATCCACTTTTTCTTTTATGATACCGGCTCTCTTAGTTCCGGCCGGTGTAGAAGTTCCACCTTGGATATCTGTGATTGAATCAGATGAACTATAAGCCATTGAATTTTGTCTTTGTAATTCTTTTTGAATATGAACTCTAACTCTATTGAACTCAGTATCTTGAATTAAATTTGGGTCAACGTTTTCTAAAGTTCTTTCTAATCTAATTATTTCCCACTTAACACTATCAGCTTTATCCATTGTTCTACGATAGGACGTATTCGTTGGGGATAGTTCCCTAATTGTTTTTTGTAGAAGTTCATATTGTTTTTTTAAATCTTTTAAATGTTTTCTATTTCTAGCAATAGGCTTAGTTCTTGTATCTCTTAATTCTTTTTTAATTAAATCTGGGAAATACTTTTTACCTTTTCTTTTACTGTGGTCTACTTTTCCACGGGCCAAATCTAATTGAGCAGTTTTTTTGTTAACCCCATATATTTCTTTCCACCTTTTAGAAACACCTGCTTTATTAAGAGAAATAGAAAGTTCATTTGTAGTCCGGGTATATGTTTCATATCCGTCTTTTATTAGTTGGGCTATGGAAACAATGTTAGCTATCTCTTGTCTACTAGGTAGCTTTGTTTTTTTATTACCTTTGAATATGTAATTAAGGAAACCTATTGCGTCTTTGAGTTGCCTATATGGGTCATTAATCTTTGAATCAAATAAAAATCTAGAGCAAGTATAAATAAATCTAGGTTTAAAGGCCTTATTCCAATTATAAATAAAACCTAATCCCGATTGGAAATACTTAAAATCAGTATTCTTTTGATTAGGTATCATCATTAAACCCTTGGGATATGATTTATTGGTAGCCATTTGAAAGTGTAATTTAAAGAATATCTTGGCTACATCAATACGCTATGGCTATTCAGTTTGGGTACACAGTAAAACCTAAGGAAAATATGTAAAATATAACTAGTAGTAGGCCGGGGGAACACCTATTAACAATATGCTTCATGTAGAAGATATTAGGTACTTTCACTAAGTTATTGTAGGCGAACTAATTATCTAACTCCCGCATTAACTACTATTGCCCAAATGACAGTAGTAGCAATAAGAGAAATAAAAATCTCTGCTTTCCAATCTGATTTAAATGCTTGCCAGAATGTACGTTCATGAGGTGTATTCTTTGTATAGTGTCTATCCACACTATGCAGACTGTACAAAGTTAGTGGAATGACAAACAATGCTAAAACTAGGTATATTTCTAATGGACTTAAATATTGTGGTGGTAGCCAAGAATGAAATGCACCTTGCCAAAGAAAAGCAACAACCACACTTACACAAATTCCAATAAACAAACATTCAACGATATCCTTAAAAGTATAACCACCTTCTTCTTTTATTTTTTTATGATTGGCAAAAAAAACTATTGGTACAAATATAACTATCATCATTAATATCACTTCAAAGAAATGTAGATGCCCGTCTATGGAAACAAGATTCATTAATTTAAAATATCAAATATTGGGTACACAGTAAAACCTATTACGAATAGATATAATATAAGTAGATAATAGAACAAAAGATAACAGTTCTATTCAGTTAACTTTGTAAACTTATAAAACTTACAAGATTCAGTTAACGCAAATCAATCAACAATAACAGGAGAACATTCAATATGACAATTGGATATTATCGGGGTAAGCGAATAGCTAAGACCCCAACAATAAAAACTAAAACTAGAAAAACTAAATCTAGTGATGATGTGATTAATCAAGATGAAGTTAAACACAATCAACACCAAAATAAAATAATGCACGATAAGATGGATAACGCTTATTTCAATACAGTTGAAAAGATGCATCAAGTACAAGGGGCTATTATAGAACATGTAATGCGTACCCATAAAAAGTATGAGGGGGATTTATAATATGAAATCTTACTCAATCACTACTAACAATGGTCTACCTACTGCTAAGATTCATAACTTTCAAGATGAAATAGAAGCGGGTATCGTTGTTGTAGAACTAACAAATGGTGTTTACTACATAGAGAAATCAAACTTTATAGCTAAGACATTAAGACAATGGAACTTAGGTATTCATGAAAAAGATTATCTTCATAAAAATCCACCAATAAAATTTGTAGAAAAGTATTTACTTAATACTTCTAGAGCTACAATTCGTGGTGGTAGCCCAGAGCTTAGAGTAGCTATGCAAAAGTCAGAAAGTAATATGCATGACGCTATTTATTATAACTATCTCGAAAAGTATGGTCATAGCAAAGTCAAATCAAGTCATTGGTTGCAGTATGGTCAGAAGGGCTTTGAATCTAAAAGTGAATATGTAGATAGTTGGATTCATCAAGTTAATTATTCAAATATTCTTATTGGAGATAGAGCAAATGGAAAAAGAAAATCAGCTTAACGAAGAATATATCCTTAATAAAACTTCTGATACTAACTATCGTTATTTTGGTAGTAGAAAAAAGATATTAGACTTGATGAGAGATAGTACCCCAAGAACTTTAAAAGAAATTGAAGAACTAACGGGGATTATTCCAACAACATCAAGTGCAATACTTAGACAATTCCGTTTAGCTAAATATGGGGAACACATGATAACCACATTAAAATCTAAAGACGGAGTTAAGTATATTATGGGCTTGAACAACAATGACACTAAACAATAGAGGTGTTTATGTTCTTAGTTGCGATAGTAATAAATATTATTGTGGCTCAACCGAGTATCTTCAAAAAAGAATATACTCTCATATACATGGCTATGAATTTCGTGGTGAGAAAAGATTTACTGCTTGGACAAAAAAGTTTCCTGTTCAATCAATAGATTACATTTGGCACACGAACTTTGTAAACAGTAAACGGAATCCAATTTATAAAACTTTCAATGGTCGACAAGTTTCATTGGAAAGATGTTTTACTTTAATGGCTATGGAAAACTATGGGATAGATAACGTACGGGGATATTGTTGGACTAAGACGGCAGTAGATTTAAATAACTATCCTCAGATAAAAGAAATGTTATCTACCGATAAATTTATATCTATGGGTATGTTGGCCATGGATTTTATTGAGAAAGAGCCGTTATTAGATGTTCACGAAATAAACATGACGGACAATTCAATATCAAGTTTCTTTGATGAGTGTTTAAAAAAATATCTACATCATAGAAAGCTACTAGCGAACAATGTTGATTTTGGCATGAATCGTTAAGTATGTCTGTGAGTAGGGGGTTGTTAAACTCGGCCCCCTTTATGCTTCATGCATTAATTAACTTTTTAATCTCAGCTATTTTCTTTTCAGCAACTTTAATAGAAACTTTATCTTTCTTTTGTAAATTTTCTTCTGCCCACATTGGTTGAAGATTATTAAAATTAAAAGCTATTTTTTGATTATAGATTTCATTCATATCAAAATGTTTCTCAAAGTGTGCTAATGGAATAATGTGGTCAACATGCCATTTACCATAATTTTTCCATGTCATTTTTTTTTCAAATTGTTTTTCAATATGGGCTTTTAATTCTTCACTTGTACATCCAATTAGTTCAAAGGTATGTTTTGTTTTTACTCTTTGTTTGCCTGTCACAATTTTATTTACCCTAGACCTCATGTTGTACTCCAAATGTTTGATAGGGTTTTTATAAGAACTCTTCATCCATGCGTTTCTTTGAGCCCTCCCTTCATCAGATTTTCTTAGGATATCAGATGTTTCTTTCATTCTTTTTTGAACCTCTGGCTGTTTAATGTATTCATCCATATATGTTTGTTTAATTTTTTTCCCATGCTCACTTGTTCTCCATTTAAGTTGAGTAGATTTAACTTTAGCTAGTCTGGATGGATTATCTTTAAGACTCTGTAAAAATCTATCGCTAGCTTTTTTTTTGCTTTTTTTATAAGCATCTGTTTTTTGATAATTGTTTGTATTTAATTTCGTACATTCATAACAATTGAAATTTTTGACATTTCTAATGGATAGATGCCCATTCTTACAAGGCTTACCAGTAAAATAGTTTGTCAGACCTTGTTCAATTGCTTCTGCTCTTGAAATGATTTTAGGCATTAATTAACTTTCTTATCTCAGCTATTTTCTTTTCAGCTTCTTCTTCTAAAATTTTATCACTTTTAGCAACATTATCTTCAGCCCATAAAGGTCTTAGATTTGTATAATGCCAACAAATTCTCTCAATAGATTTATCATTTCCATAATCATAATTTTTTAAAAAATAATTAACTGGAACTATATGGTCTACATGCCAACCTGTTTTTGAATAATTATCCATGGTCATCTCTTCACCATTTTTTCTTTTATAAAAATTTCTAGTTAGGTGTTCAATTAATTCATTAATACCACATCCTATTAAATTTATGAGTCTTTGAGATTTCTTTAAACCCTTTGATTTTAAAACTTTAAACATTTCAACTCTTATGTTTCTCTCCATTCTTCCCGCTACTGTAGAAAGTTTTTTATTTCTATATTTTGTTTGTTTCTGTTTAAAATTATCTGATTGTCTATATTTTTTAGATGTCTCTTTAGCTTTCTCTGACTCTCTATATCTTTTATTTTTTTCTTTATAATTATCTGTTTGTTCATAAATGGTTCTATTTAATTTACCCTTCTCAGAGCTTCTATATTTTTTACCAGATTTAGACATTGACTTTTTCCCTGCCTCAGTTTGTTGGTATTTTTTAATTGAGGCTTTATAAGACTCAGTTTGTGTATATTTCTTAATAGAAATTTTACCTGCCTCAGACTGTTGATATTTTTTAACAGATGCTTTTGTAGATGGTTGTTGTCTAGATTTCTTAATAGAAATTTTACCTTTTTCTGATTGATGATATTTTTTAAGACCAACCTTAAATTTCTCCTTGCCTTTTTCTGTTTTTAAATATTTTTTAGTAGCAGCTCTAGAACAGCCATAACATATTCCCGAATTAGTATTTCTTTCTTCTAGGTGTCCATTCTTACAAGGTTTCCCAGTAAAGTATCTAGTAAGTCCTTGTTCCCTTGCTTCTTTTCTTAAAATAATTTCAGGCATTAATTAATTTTCTAATCTCAGCTATTTTCTTTTCAGCTACTTGTTTAGATATTTTATCTGACTTAATAATATTTTCTTTAGCCCACATAGGTTGTAAATTACTATAATGAAATGATATCCTTTGAATATCTTCATCAAAATAATAATAATTTTTAATAAAATAGTTAATTGGAACTATATGGTCTATATGCCACTCACTTTTATTTTTCCAACTCATTTTACCTTTAAATTGTTTTTCAATATGCATCTTTAGAGTATCTAGATTACATCCAATTATTTTATTAAGTCTTTGTGTTTTTTTTATATTTACATTCTTGAGTACTATATTTATTGAGTTTCTTAATTTAGCAGCCAAATATTGCTTTGGGTTTTTTTCAAAGTAAATTTTTTGATTTTTCCTAGAAGTTTCATTTATTCTAGCTCTATTCTTATCACGATAATTTTTTACATATTCTTTATATTCTTTGGTCTTGGTTCTTTCTTTGTTCCATTGTTTGTATTCATCAGATAGCCAGTAGTCCTTAAAAAACTTTTTACCTTTTTCGGAATTGTAATATTTTTTACTTCCTAATTTGCCTAGTTCAGAAGTATTATATTTATGTTGAGACTTTCTTCTTTCTTCGGAGAGATTATATTCCTTTGTTTTTAATTGTCCTTTTTCAGAGCTTAAATATTTTTTTTTGTTAGCCTTAAATTTATCTGATTTATGATATTTTTTTAAATAAGTAATTCCTTTTTCGGTTTTGTAATATGCACGACTATTTAATTTTCTACATTCAATACAACCCGTATTAGATACCTGTCTTTTAGCTATGTGTTTATTTTTACACTCTATACCAGTGAAATAATTTTTTAGACCTTGCTCTTTTGCTTCTGCTCTTGAAATGACTTTAGGCACTTAACCATTTTATCAAATAACTTTTATGTCATCTAGCTTATTCAAAAGTTGCCCTGGCTTAACTCTGGTATATTTTTTCAATTCATTCCAAGATTTGTGGCCCGATACAATTGAAACTTCTGCAATAGACCAACCATTTAAAAATAGATTGGTAATTGCACATGCTCTCAAATCATGAAATCTAAAATTTTCTATACCGGCTTTTCTACAAGCTTGATTGAAATACCATTTGTATTTATCTCTATCGATATTGAAAAGCTTTTGACCAAATCTATTTCTTAAACAAATCTCGATAGCTGAATTAGATAATGGGACATCTCTATTTTCCCCGTTCTTAGTATCTCTCAAAGTAGCTAATCTTGTTTTAAAATTTATATCTTCCACATCTAGTTTAACTATCTCGCCAAATCTCATGGCCGTTAAATAAGCAAACATAATTAAATCTGTAAGTATCTTTAAGTTAGATTGCTTACTAGCATTGATTAAATTTGTGTATTCTTCTTTAGATAAAATCCTATCTATCTTATTTTTCACTCTTTCTTTTTTAACCAAACTTGCCGGGTTTCGTGGTGGCAAACTCATTGACCATTCTATTACGGCCGTTTCCCATATAGTAAAAACATAATGAATATATTTGTTAATAGTTGCCGGTGCTTTTCCACTCGCTTTTAATTCATCTTTAAATTTGTAGATATGTTTGGTTTGTAATTCTAAAAGATTATGTTTTGAAATCTCATGTCTTATTAGAAAATTAAGCTTATAGGTTTCTTCTCTANACCCTTTTTTATTTGGTGTTATCTCGTCNCGATACTTTTCCACCAATTGTCCAAACGTGAAGCGAANACTGTCGCTATAATCTTCATACTGTTTTTTATCTATTTGTGTTTCCACTTCTTTTGCCCAAGCCGTAGCCGTAGCTTTAGATTGGAAACTTTTGTATATCGGTTTTTGATTTAGTTTGCGTATTGCTACACTCCATTTACCTTGTCGGTTTTTTCTTACGTTAGCCATTTTTTCCCTTTCAGTGTGTTCTTATTGCGTTCTGTATTTTTCTTTTGGGAAATTTGCTTTGTATCACAACATCTTTTAGATGAAGTAGAGGGGCGTTCTGTTGCCCGGCCGCCCCAAAGCCCTCGCTAATATTATTAATTATTGTGCGAGTAAGCATTGAGATACTTAACAAATTTCTTAATAAGTAATTTAACAAAGAAATACAAAACGTCCAATAACTTAATCTCAGTGTGTTCTCATTGCGTTCTGTGGAAAATACAAAATATCTGTTTTAGAATCCATACAGACTCTTTTTATATAAATCCAATCCATGGATTCAAAAAACTTATATATTGATTCCTATGTGTAAAAAAACAATGTTAATAGCTGTGGAAATTCACTATCAACCATGCCGGGCTAGTGCCAGTGGGGGGTGTATATAGATAAATACAAACGACTGCCACGGATTAATTGTTTAAGTATCTTTTCGTATAGATTAATATTAATTCATGAAAAGGTTCTTAATACCTATCCCATTATTATTTTTGTTTTCTTTGAATTCACTTTTTGCAAATTCGCTTAATGAAAAAAATAATCAAAAAGTATGGGACGAAATTAGAAAAGCCGAAGATACATTTCAATCATCTTTAACGACAATAATAGAAGCTAAACCTGATTATATTGTAATCGAGAACTTATCATCAAAAATCGGAGGTTTTTTAATTGAAAAAAAAACTGGTAACAAACTTTTAAAGCTAAATGGAGAGTATACAAAAATTGCTGATAAAGAGTGTTCTAAATTTAACATGAGATTTCCTGTGGGGCATGAAAACCAAAAAAATAAATTTGAATTATTATCAAATTATTCAGGAAAATTTTTTTGTATATCAGAATTATCACACTTAGAATCTAAATTAGAACAGTCTGAGTGGCTTTTAAGTATTTCTCAAGCCAAGGAAGATAAAAGCCATTTTAGAAATGAAATCTTAGAAATAAAAAATAAGATTAATTCAATCAAAAAGGAAACAATCAGGAAAGACAATGAAGCTAGTGACGTAACTAACTTGGCGTCCATTGAAAAAAAACAACAAACTTGTAAGACACTGGGATTTGAAGTAGGTACACCACCTAATGGAGAGTGCGTCTTAAAACTAATGGAATTAGAAACCAAGGTAGCAGAGTCGACTCAAACAATAATCAACAATAACTCTGGTTCTGATGAGGCTACTGTTAATGCCTT
>JGI24004J15324_10000976_pt1 | contig 11437 bp, 16 predicted proteins | sample LinPmetageLP32_FD_15324 | JGI IMG/M metagenome (IMG submission 15324)
ACGTGGGACGAGATAGAGTAAATTCATCACACCATAATTTACACTATCCCGCCCCCATCCGCTCCTATCATCGTCTATGATTTCTATAATATCCGCCGTTTTTCTTCGTTATGGTCTATGACTGAAGATTATGACGCTTGATTTCGTTTTTTATACCAAACTATATTATACCTATCACCGCCTCTCCAATTTCCCGTTCTATGTAATAAATTCATATTATCTATCAAGGTCATTCTATTGTGTGTATCTACTTTATATCTACTACCATTATCCCTTTCTACCTCTAAAAAACCACCCCTAAAATTTCCCAAAGTTAAACTATAAGCACTACCTACATTTTTTTTATCGCGGTGCCAATGGGTTTTAAGATTTTTATTAATAGTAATAGATGTATATTTAAAATTAGGGTCTTTCTGTTTAATAAGTTTTTTAAGTAATAAATGTAATCGTTTAAATTTATTCTGTCGTGTAGCGGTAGAAGGAACTAAATTACTCGTTCTATAATCTAATACTAAACCCAAAGTAGTAGATTGAACTGGTGTTTCACTACCTTCACCGCCTATTATAGTAGTTCGTGTATTATCACCTTCTTTTAGACCAGGTAATTTTACTTTAAATTTTATGCTATCAAGTTCTTCAAGAACTTCTTTCATCGTTTCTTTGCTCATATATGTATATAAAGATATTTTAATAAATCTTTTAAATTGATTATTCGCCCCATACGAATTATCTATTTAATCGTTTATTTTTATACCTTTATAACCAAAGGGGTATGTTTTATATCCATCTACTTCTCTTTTATCCATAGTAAATTTTATGTCCTTACACATTTTAAATGTGGTAATTCCTTTATTCTTATTTTTATCAAATCTAATATTCTGTTTGGTAGATATTTTAGTTATGTCTTCATCTACTAATTTCTTTAAAGTATTAAAATTAACGTCTTTACAATTTTCCCAATTTAAAGTTATACCTTTCATTTTACAATCTTTTACTTTACCTTTTACTTTATAAGCGTAAGACTTAGCACCAGTAGATACGAATTCGGTAATCGGTAATCCGTCCGTTTCACATTCCCATTCACCTAAATATTCGCCATCTGGTATATTATATTTTTTAGGGTCGTGTTCGTATATTATACTATCCGTATCACAATATAAAACTCTTTCTTGTAATTTATTTAACTCCTTATATAATCGCATAGTAGCGGAAGCGGTAATAGATGAGGCAATAGCGAGAGAGGTAGATTTTAATACGTCGTTTTTATCTTCTTTTAATTCTAAATAACTTACAAATAAACTTTCACCGCTTAACTCCTCACCTTTTATTTCTATATCTCCTTTTTTATTCTGTTTTAACATTTTCCACCATTTATAGACTTCATTAGGCATTATATATAAATTTTTAGGCATATCTGGTCTTTGACCGAATTTCCCCCACAAACTATTTAATATCATTTTAGCGATTGCTCTTTTACCTGGATTTTTTTCAGTCGGTTTTGGTGTAAATCCAAATCTATCTTCGTGTTCTTTTATCCATTTATCTTTATCTCTTTTATTATTCCAAAATTTAGGTTTTCCAGTAGCATTTACTTTTACCTCTAAAAACTTCTTTACAAAGTTTTTAAATAACTCCGTAGAGGTTTTCATAATTAAACCTTTATGTATTTTAGTAATAACACAACCACATTCTACCGCTCTTAATAATTCTACGGAATGGAATACTTGCTTTTCCTTATCGTGTAAATCTGCCGTTAATTTACCTTCACCCTTAGCGACCAAAGGAGGTATAAATAAATCTTTATTCATAGTAATATCTACTTCATACCAACCATAATTATTATGGATATATTCGTGTGGATTAGGTATATTTTCTCCAACCCATTCTGGTTCTCCTATGGGTAGTTCATCGTAATATTGAGTAGATGGATATAAACTTTGTATATCTTTATACCTACCACATATACCCTTTTTTAATTCGTCGTCGTCCCATTTACGATATAATCTAAAGGTTTCCGTTCGTCCTCCGTGAAAAGACCTTCTAATAAAATCGTATTCATTTTTATACAATACACATATAGGGGTTTTAGAAAAATCATAAAAGTTCTTCATATATAAGTCCATAACCCAACTCGCTATAGTCTGTTTTTCTAAAGGGTCTATACCTACTAAATCCATACCTTCTTGACTATATACATTACACCCTTGTAATAATATATTAACGTCGCTAACACAATATTCATCGGTTTCCTTGATGTGGTTCCATATATATTTACTATTATGTTTATCATACCACCAACTAAAAAATTGACTTCTTTTATCTACGCTCATAGAGCAAGGGTCAAAATATTTTATGTCTGGTATTTCGCCTATATAATTCCAATTATCTTTATTATTAAAAAGATAAGGGTAGAAACCTTTTTTAAATTGATTTTCATCTAATCCAAATGTTTTAGGGACTTGTTCCAACCTACAAGCGAAATGATTTAAACTATCAATAAATTTAATGGATTTAATTTCCATATACATAATTTTTTGACCCGCTAATATAATTTTATTAGGTCGTTCGTTATAATGTTTAGTAAGGTGATAATGTATTAACCAAGTGTCGTATGCTTTTCCGTTATGTGCTATAAAGGTCGTTTTAGGTTTAGTAAAAACGAAGTCTATAAACTCTTTTAAAATGTCTTTACCATCGGCATATTTCCATTTCCATATTTGGTTAGTTCCTCTTTCTTTCGCCACGATATAATTAACGATATGTTCGCCAGTATCGTCATCTATAAAACTTTCAAAATCAAATGCTATTAAACTAACCAAACCCTTATCTTTATGCTCTCTACCTTTTATCCAACATCTATGAGTTCGTGGTTTATATTCACCGCAAGTTTTACAGAATGCGTGGTCGCATTTATGTATTTCTTTATCTTCTTGACGACCCCAACAATTCATTATTCCATAACCTTCTTTAATACAACAAGGAAAAAACCACTGCTTAGAACTACACCCTTTTCTTTTCCCGTTTCCGTTCTGGTGTAATTCTAAGCATTCTTCACCACGACATTTTAAATTACACACTTTACAAGAAAATTCACTTTTAGGACAACTCATATGTTCGTCCTTTTCTTTTTTCGTTTCAAATACAATACCACATAAATTACATTTTAATCCCGAGCAACTATGTTTATCATAAGACCTATATTCAAATGTTTTACGGCAACACGAGCAAAATTTATATTTACCAGATTTTTTACTATCTTTATTCATAAATCCGTTTATATTACTTATAAGGTGGTAATGTTCCAATCGCTTATCATAATATAACCATATTTCTTCATCGTAATCTTTATTATCTGTTTCATATAATATGGTATTTAAATCACTCGCTACGGATATTTTATATTGAGGGAATACTTCTACGAATTTATCAAAATCTAAAAACGTCATTCTACCTTTAACTTTTATTTTAGAACATAACGCTTTAGTATCTTTGGTAAATAGTTCGGGTTTCTTTTTAAGATATTTTTTTCTATCTTGGTTCGCCATACCTAAAACTAAGCATCTCTGCCCACATAAATTATCATCGTTAATAATAAAATGAACCGATTTAGATTTATCTTTTAACCATTTAGGTATTTCTACACCAGCACCTCCTTCTGGTGGGTCGTAGAACTTTACTAAAATATCTACGTTTCTAAAATCAAATTCTTCGTCGCTATTTAATATCGCACTAATTTTATCCAATAATTCCGCCATAGATGGGTCGTTAGATATTTTAGTGGATATAGATAGATATTTACCACCAACCATATAATTAGTAGTTAAATATATTCTCGCCATACCATCATTAGGTTTAAGATTATTAAAAACGAAAGTATCTATATCATCAAATATATAACTTAAATCGCCAACATCTTTAACATTTTTAGCGTCTGGAACGTTATTATATTGTAATCCATACCTTCTAATACCGAAGTTTTTTTCGTTATTAGAAGGCGGATACGTAAAAACCTTTTTAGAGGTTAAAGTTTGTTTATTTTTAATTTCCCTTATCTGTTTAACTTTTTTACTATAATTAAGTGCTTTTTCGTTTAGTATAGTTTTTCTATCAAAGTTTTTCTGTCTTCTTTTTTCCTTTTTTATATCTTTTAATTGTTTAGTGTATTCTTTAGACTGGAATAATCCCATATAAGGATTATAAACGATATTATCGCCCAAGACGAAAGGATAATCTAAATCATAAGGATTAGTTAGATATTGTTTAATTCTTTTATTAGCGGTATTTATACTTACTGGTCTATTCGTGTATTTATCAAATATCTTATTCACTTTCACTTTTTTATCCGCCATATTATTAATATCCGTATTTATTATTTTCATCTTCTATATTATATACTATATATATTATCTTTAAGTAATTTTACTTAATTATTAACCAATTGTTATTTAATGATTATTACTTAAAAAAATGTTGTATAATGTATATAATAGATGTTCAAAGAATTTAGTTTAAATAAAGAAGATGGAATACAACTAATAACTAATATACTCCGTAAAATGAAATCAATACACGATGACGATAAAGGATATTACTTCTACGGAGGGACAAAAGATAATGATATAGAATGTGCCGAAAATTTACTAATATTAGAAGATAACGAAACAAGGTTAAGAAAGACTTTTAAAAATCATCGTAATTGGTCTAATATGAGGAAATCGCAAAAACCAGTAGGTAATCATTTAAGGTTTTTGTTTAGTAAAATAAATGAAACAAAGACGCATAAAGGTATATGCGTTAAATTCGGTAATTATACTTGTAAAAAATATTATATCCCAGATTGTATCAAACTGGATATTTGTATTGCTTAACCGCTTCACTATAATTAGGGAAAAATCCTTGACCTCGTCCTAATATTACTTCTTGACCTTGTGGTCTAAATCGTAATCCTTCTGGTGCTAAATTTACGAAACCAGCGGAATTTCTTACGTCTTTTACTCCAGCAAATTTTCTACCCAACGAAAATACACTTTTTAATTTTTGTCCTAAATAACCAATCGGTCTAAATGCTTTACGAATAAATCCTAACATAATATTATATAGTTATATTTTATTTTACCATAAGGTTTTGTAATACTTTTTAAAAAGTATATTTAATCTCGTATTATATTCTGTCCCCAAATATCCCTATACTTCGTAGCATAATCAATATGGTCTGGATTATAATTAGGAACTCTAATTGCGTCTGGGACAATTCTCGCTTCTCTTACTATTTCCGCTTTCCTACCTATTCTAAATAAATTCTTTAACTTACTACCTATTAAACCAAAAGGTCTAAATGCTTTACGAATAAATCCTAACATAATATTATATAGTGATATTTTAATCTAAACTAAAACGTTAATCAAAAGAGGGTGAGGGAGAATTTCTCCCTGTTAATAACCAAAAAAGGCATTATTGTTCATATAATCACTTCCTCTTAAAAGACGTTTATTTCCAGATTGTTCAAAAATAGGTAGATTAAGGAATTTACTTTCTCTACCAGCACGAATTACACTTTCACGTCCTACCCTTCCTATATTACCAATAGGTTCTCCAGCATAAACCGCTTTAATACCTCTCGCTACTTTACTTCCAATACTCGCAACTCTATTAATTAATTTACCTCCAATCATTCCAACTGGTCTAAATACCGATTTGATAAATCCCAACATATATATTTACATTATATTTTATTTCTATCAATAGTTAAAATTTTTTCACCAAAAACAAAATACATAGGATTATTTTTCATATTCTCAAGTATTTTCTTTTTGTTCTTCTTCGGTCTTTTTTTCTCAATAGTATATTCATTATTTTCTTCGTTATTGTTTTCCATTATAATATATATGTATATTTATTGTTTGACTATTTTTAGTTTTTTCTTTACTGGACTTTTCGCTTGGGGGGTTTCTACAGCACGTCTTACTATATCCGCTATTTCGTTTATATTATCAGCGGTTAAAAGCGAAGCGTTTGTATTAGTTCTTTGGTTCCTCATTCTATCTACTGCTTGTTCTATTCTATCCCTAACGCTCTCTGGAAAATTTTCTATATTATTTTGTATATCTCTATACGATATATTGGGTCTATTGCGGTCATATTCCCTACCCAAATAAGTATTAGTAATATATTCTCTATTTGGATTTCTCGCTTTCCTCGCTCCTTTTACCGCTATATGTGCGTTGTCTTCATCTGGTTTCGCTTCCACTCTATCTAAGAATTGTTGTATATCGGCATCCGCCTTAAGTTGTTGTTCTATTAATTCTTGTTCTCTAACAATTTGTTCTTCTGCCGTCATTTCCCTATCGCCCCCTTCCTTCGTCATTTCTAATTCAGTAGCGAGTTGGTCGTTTTTAACCATTAAATCACGCATAAGATTATCGGCGATTTCTACGTTTCGTTGTGCTACTAATGCTTGTTGTTCTACATCACCCAATAAACCCATTTGTTCATCTTGATTTTGGTCGTATAAAGATTGTATAGAACCGAATAACGTATTAGAATTTCTAATCAAACTATTAAGACCATCGGCGACGTTTTTAGAACCTCTTGGTGCGTTAGGTAGTCCTATACCCCACGCTTGACCTTTTAATTCTAAATTATCTAATTGGTTATATATTTTGTCCTTTAATTCTTTATCACGTTTTTCTTTTTCAAGTTCCTCCTTAAGTGTATTATCATAATCCTCTAATTGTTGTCGTGCTTCCCTCATTTCATCGGTTAATCTTTCATCAACCATAGGTTCTTGAGGTATGGGTTCTTGAGGTATAGGATTAGTCAAATATCCATATGCTCTTGACCCTACCCTATAAAGACCATAAAGACCAGCAGCATCTTTATAAAAATCCTTACCACCCGCCCTACCATAAGTAGGTTTTCCAGTCGCCTCCCCTCTACCTTCGTCAAAACCCATACCGCTAAACATACCTCCCCTTGTTGGTCTTTGTCCTACGATGTTTTTCATAAAAGCACCACCACTCATAGTAGAAAAAATATTAGCACCAATATCGCTCATAAACCCACTTTTTTCTTGTGGTGTTTCTACGATAATCGGTTCTTGAGGTGGTGTTTCTGGTGGGGGTGTTTCTTGAGGTGGTGTTTCTGGTGGCGGTGTTTCTGGTGGCGGTGTTTCTGGTGGCGGTGGTGTAGTTATAGGAGGTATAGGATTACCAGCATTTATTTTAAACATTTGCTCGTAATTACTATTTATTAATGCTTGAGTTTGTGCGATATTTTGTTGGGTCATAAGGGCGTTTATCGCTTGGATAGTTTGATTTACAGGTGGTTCTTGTTGGCGATTATCTTGTTGGCGATTATCTTCATCTGGTTTTTCTTCATTTGCTTTTTCTTCATTTTCTTTTGCTTTTTCTTCTCTAAGTCTATTTACTTCATCAAAATCAAGTTCGTATCCACTATCATCGCCACTATCATCGTCGTCGTCGTCGCTGTCGTCGTCATCATCATCACCACCACCACCTCCACCACCGCCACCATTATCTTTTGGTTTCTTTTTTATCGCCTTAATATTTTTACCTTTTAAATAATCCAACAATTCTTTAAATTTATTGGAAAACCAAGATTTAACATTTGTTATTATTTCACTACCATCTGCCGTTTGTGCTATAAAAGCGTATATAGACCCCATTAACGCTAAAGCACCAGAAGTGATTGCGACCCCTCCAACTGGATTTTCGGTAGAGTATTCCATAACACCTATAACAACACCGAATAAAACATCTACACCTACACCTATTATATTTTTACCAATTATTTCTTTCCAACCATCTTTTCGTGTAGTTTTAGAAAGAGCGGATACTATTGTTTTACTTACGCCTTTTGCTTTTTCTATAAAAGCATTATCGGTATTCGTTTTAACGTTAGGAATTGATGCTTCTTTATTTTTTTCGGTTAATTTTTTATCGTTTTTAGAACCAATACCAACGCCACCCCTAACACCTTTTACTTTCATATTTTTCGCTTCTTCCCTTTTTATTTGTTTCATATATCTAATCCTTACTTTTTCTGCTTCCCTACAATTCCTAAACATTTCTTCTATATCTATTTCACCTTCATAACCAGCATCATTTAAATACTTGCTACAACCTAACCCTATAAAATCTTTATAAATGTCTAAATTAATTATCTCATCATTGATGCTATTTATCACCTTAACATCTTCCCATTTGGAAGTTTTATCTAAGGACGATAATATAGACTTATCCTTTTTGTCTAATTTAAAAGTTTTGGATTTCTCCTCCTTTTTATTCATATAAGTAATGATGAGATAATTAATTATACTTTTTTCAAAAAAGTATTACAAAAACTCTCCCTATTCTTCTACGGGTTCTGCTTGATGTCTTTTTTTATTACTTTCACTTAAATACGCCTCTTCACTTAATACTTGTCTTTTACACATACACCCACAACAAGCGATTTCACTACATCTTGATAAAGATAAAGAATGGAATAACGCCGTTAATAACCCACCTACACTTGTAGCACTTACGGATATAATCGCTATAACTTCTGCTCCAAACATATATACTATTTACCAATATTTTTTTGTGCTAATTCGTGTGCTTGTTCAAAACAATATCCTTCTAACATTTTCTTTTTCATATAATCTAAATGTTTTTTATTATGATGCTTTTTATGTGTTTTCATCAAATCTATTTGTCTTTTAGATAAAGTTTTTCTCGGTTTAAATAAAGGTTTCATATAATACTATATAACAAAAAAAAGTGGGTAAGGGAGAAATTCTCCCTATTTCATCATTGCTTTAACTTCGTTATATCCACTACTACCCTTTTTAGGTATTTGGTATTTTCCACCTTGTTTTTTATTCCACGCTTTTAATGCTTCCATCCAACTCATACCCCCAGTTTTATTTTCACCATTTCCGTTAGATTTTTTCTTCATACTATATGATAATCAAAGATAATTTTTTTGTCCTATAATGAATTCTTTTTTAAAACCATTATATATTTTAGATTTATTACTATCAATAAACATAAAATTATATGGCGTTTTATAAGTTCTATCTAATATCTGGTTAAATACGTTTTTATCACAATGGATTAATTCTTCAAAAATGGTAGATAATTCACTTTTAGTATGTCGTGGGTCGTATAAACACCAGTGGGTAATTTGCGACCTAATTTGTCTGGGTAAATTATTTAATCGTTGTGCGATTATAATGACACTAACAGAACCACTTTCTATTTGTTTTCCGTCATCATCTAATAGGGGTCGTCCTAAATGTCTATTATTTTGGAACAATTTTTTAATATCTTCATTAGCATCTCTTTTTAATTCGTGCGAACAATCATCTATTATTATTAATGTCCTTCCATCTTTATCTTCTTCATTTTGTATTCTATTTAATATAATAGGTAATTTATCTAATGAGTTGTAAAAATGTGATTCGTCCAACTTAGGTTTTTTATCCATAGATTTTATACTTGGGGATATATAAAAAACATTACTAAACCTTTTACAATATACTTTATTCTTTCCACCTCTTTCCGTTAAACAACGTAATAGGTTAGTTTTACCACTACCAGATTTACCTATTAACGCCATTCTAAACCAACCTTCTTCGTTGCCTGGTAATGGATTAGGAATATCAGCGTCTATCACATCATCACATTTAAAATTAAATTTTTTTATATCTACGGCACCATCAACTTCTTCTTCTGTTAAAGACATATTAATATACATAAATATTTTATTTACCATAAGATTTTATGCGACCAATATTTAGCACTTTCCTTGTTCGTCGTGTTTCTATCGCCGTGTCGTGAGTAATAATTTTCTTTCCTTTGTTTATCGTAATGGTTTAACTTAGAATAATGACCCAACTTATCTTTGAATTGTCCGTATCCTCTCGCTCCAAAATGTATCACACCTTTTTTAGTCAATACCATATATTTCTTTTCCTTTCTATTAGACACCACTGGTTTATATAATTTTAACTCCATTATAATATATGATAGATTATATTTTTGGTATATCGTATTTATCTACTATTTTCTTATCAATCTTTCTACTTGGACCACCAGTTAGAACACTACTATATCTACCTATACCCCAACTTTGAGGAGATTGGTTAGGTTTTGAACCAGACGAAAAAAAAGCACCTTCCCCCTTGTCTTTAATTTCTTCTAAACCTTTCTTTATCTCTTTCTTTCTTTTATCCGTTTTCCCTAATTTATTCGCTATATTAGATGTTGTAGCAGATGTAATATTTAATTTCTTTTTTACCTTTTCTACATAACTACTTGGTTTTGGTTTAAAACTATCTAACTTTTTTCTTTCGGTAAATTTACCTTTTTTATAATCACTCGTAGATTTATCTAATTGTTTCTTTTGTTTCTTTTTGTCCTTTTCATTCAATCCAGATACGTAAGATTTAGGATACTTCATTAATTTAACAAGGATATTAATTATACTTTTAAAAAGTATTACAAAAGTATATATGAAGAATTATCATTATACCGAAAAAAGACAAGAATGGTTAAGGAACAATAACGCTAAATTAAGGGCGTATATGCGTGAATATATGAGGATTAGACGTAATAGTTCTTATCAATCTATCGTAATAAAAGATGAAATAATTACTATAACTTTTAATTAACCAAAGTATATTATAATCCGTATGCCCTTAAAATTTGTTGGCGTGTATATTTCGGTTGTTCTACTTCTAAAATAGGTTCTTCGTATTCTACGATAGGTTCTTTTTCCTTAGTTTTAGGTATATCTATTGGGGGACTTTTTTCTATGATTACTGGCGGTTTCTTGTTTTTTCTTCTACGACTAATCACTATTTCTTGGTCGCTATCACTACTATCATCTTCTACAATAATTCTTGGTTTTCGTTTTTTAGTAGGTTTTTTCCTTCTAACATATTGTATTTCTTCGTCTTCGTCTATCGGTTCTTCCTTACCGAAGGGGTTGCTTTGCTTAACCTCTTTTGTAGGAACTTTTTCTAAAAGTTTAAGTTTATCCCTTTTTAGTGCTTCCCTTTTTTCCTTTAACTTTTCTTGTGCCTTCCTTAAACTTTCTATTTGTTTCTCCGTTCTCGGTTTCTTTACTTTCGGTTTTTCCATACTCTCTTTTTCTTCATTATCATCAATCTTTTCAATAGGTTCTACATTGTTTTCAATAGGTTCTTCAATATTGGCGGACATTGTAATATAATCTAAACATAGAAAAAAAATTTAAATTAAACACTTATTAGTTATTTTTGTAATACTTTTATCAAAAGTATATAATATATGTCTAATAGAAATTTAAATGGTTTAGGTTCAAGTGTTAGAAGTCTAAACGGATTATCTACACAATTAAAAGATGGTAATGCTATTAAAGTAAGTAATAGAAATGAAATAGATGTAAATAT
>JGI24004J15324_10000977_pt1 | contig 11428 bp, 16 predicted proteins | sample LinPmetageLP32_FD_15324 | JGI IMG/M metagenome (IMG submission 15324)
AGACAAGGGGTTGTGTTAGAAAAGGTAACACACGAGGTTACAATGCGTTACATGAAGAATATATCTACTAACAGTAGGGTTACTTATGGTAGTCGTAACTTCAATGTTCGTGGGATTATTAATGTTGACGAAAGAGACAGATACCTAAAATTGTTATGTGAAGAAGGCGTAGCAATATGAGTTTTAAAAATTATGCTTCATTTAAAAAAAGATTAAACAAAAGATTAATAAGTAAACCAAATGAAAATGCAAAACTTGTTGTAACAAGGTCAACAATGCTTGTAAAAAATACAGCACAAACAAGTATTATGGCAGGTGGTTCAGGTGAAACTGTTGTCAAGTATGAGCCAAGAAGAACACATACACAATCTAAGCCTCTTTCTCCACCTGCAAGTGATACAGGATTTCTTGTAAGTCAAATTACTATGGATGTTGATGTTAAAAGAAATGGTAGTGTCATTGGTCAAATTATATCAAGTGCACCATATTCAAAAGCATTAGAGTTTGGTACAACACAAATGACTGAAAGACCTTTTATGCAACCTGCATTAACAAAGAATAAAAGAAAGATAGTTGCTATGTTTAAAAAAGAAGGGTTAATTAAATGAGTATTGGTCAATTTCAATTACAAAGTTCAATTTATACAGCATTAAATGTTAGTGCAATCACATCTACATTATCTTGTGGTGTGTATGATGAAGTTATAGAAGGAAACACATACCCATTTATAACATTAGGTGAAGAAACAGCTATTGATTATGGTACAAAAGACTTGAATGGTGGTGAATATACAATAAACATACATATTTGGTCACAATATAAAGGCTCCAAAGAAACTAAACAAATAATGGACAAGGTTCACGATTTATTGCATGATATAGACTTAACTGTTACAGGTTTCAATCTGATTAATCTTAGATTTGAATTTAGTGATATAATGAGGGACCCAGATGGTGTTACTAGACATGGAGTCATGCGATTTCAAGCAATAATTTTAGGTACAAACTAATTTTAGGAGAAAAAAATGGCAGCACAAAAAGGTAAAGATGTCTTAATGAAGATAAACACTAGTGGTAGCACTTATGTAACTGTTGGTGGTTTAAGGTCTTCATCTATTACATTAAGTGATGAATCGGTTGATATAACTAATAAAGATAGTCTTGGTACTAGAACTTTATTAGCAGGAGCAGGAGTTAATAGTATAGCTATTAGTGGTTCAGGAGTATTTACAGATTCTACATCTGAAGTACTTGTTAGAACATCATTTGCAGCACAACAAAATACATCTGATGGGGCTTCAGCACAAACACCAGCATTTAAAAACTTTCAATTTTCAATTCCAGATCTAGGAACTTACACAGGTTCATTTATGATAGCAAGTATTGAATATGCAGGTGAATATAATGGTGAAACAACATACTCAATGTCTTTTGAATCAGCAGGATATATTACATTTGCAGCAGCATAAATATGAATGAAGTTAAAGTTAAGTACAACAAAGTTCTTATAGATGGATTGTTGTATAAAAATTATTTAACACTACCTGCTAATGTAAAGATTGGCGAAACTATCAATATTGATGGTGTTGATACAAAAGTATTATCATCACAAATTGATTTACGAGATAATATACAGATAATAAATCTTGCAAACGCAAGTAAACAAAAGGAGAAAAAGTCAGATGGCGAATCCATTAAAAGCACAGATTGATATAAAACTTGGTGAAAAATCATATAAAGCAAGATTAACTGTTGATTCCATAATACAAATAGAAGATGCAACTGAATGTGGAATAATTAAGTTAGCCCAAAAAATGGGTGATGCTGATATAAGAATGAAAGACCTTATTGCTGTTCTTACACCTGCATTAAGAGGTGGTGGTAATGATTTCCAAGATTCTGATGTAAAAAAAATAGTAGGTGAAACAGGTATTGTAGATGCAGCACAAGCAGTCGCACAACTACTAACAAAATCATTAACTGCTGATTCAGGCGAAGAAGGAGAAAAAGAGGCAAAAAAGGAGTAAAGGTTGATGACCGATTACCTATCAAAAGATATATGGAAGTTTGTATGGGTATGATAGGTATGCAACCATCTGAATTTTGGAACTCATCTGTAATAGAAATTCATTCTGCAATAGATGGTTTCACAGAATTTAATACATCTAATAAAGAAAAAGAAGAACCAATGACAAGCTCTAGGCTTGATGAAATGATGGAGTTATATCCTGACTAATGGCTACCACTGTTGACCAACTAATAGTAGAAATACGAGCAGAGACTAAAGGTTTAAGAAGAGGTCTTGATGATGTTAATAAAAAATTAGATATAACTAATAAAAAAGGTTCACAAAGCATACTAACCTTTAAAAACTTAGCAAAAGGTTTTGGTGCTCTAGGTTTACTACAATTAGGTAAAAATATTGTTAGTACAGCAAGAACTTTTGAAGATTTAGAAGCTACATTAAGAGCAGTAACACAATCAACTGAAAACGCAGAGTTGGCAATGTCAACTGTTACTGAATTTACAAAAACAACACCATTTCAATTAGCAAATGTTACAGAAGCCTTTACAAGGTTTTACCAAGCTGGTATTACACCAACTTCTGAAAATTTAACAGCATTCGGTAATATAGCAGCAGCAAACAACAAAGACATTACACAATTAGCACAAGCAGTATTTAATGCTACTACTGGTGAAATGGAAATGATGAAACAGTTTGGTATAAAAGCTAAACAACATGGCGATCAAATTACTATGATATTTGAAGGCCAAGAAACCACATTTAAAAATACTAGTGAAAATATATCAGGTTACTTACTTGATATGGGTAATGTGAGATTTGAGGGTGCTATTGATGAAAGACTGAAAACTTTATCAGGTTCACTTTCTAATCTTGCAGATAACGCATCTTTATTTGCTAATGATATTGGAGAATCAGGTTTAACAGCAGCACTAACTAAATTTAGTGGTGCTATGCAAGAAACAATTACTACTGGTGGAGAAGGTGGTCTAGCAACAGTCTTAGGTCAGGTTCTTGGTGCTGCAGTTGATATTTTAACAAGAGCATTAAAAGTATTAGATATTGCATGTCAAGGAATCACATTAGCACTTAGGGGAATTATGATATTTGCAATGAAAGTCAAGTTAGCTTTCTTTGAATTTGCTATGGGTAGTAATGAATCATTAAACAAAGTTTTGACATTTTTTGAAGATTTTGCGAACGATATTATTGAAATATATAACAAAATACCTTTTTTTGACCCTGTACAACCAGTGGAGATTAATATTTCTACACAAGCAGCAAAAGACAAAGTTACACAATTAAAAGCTGATATACAAAAAGAACTAAATGATGATACTTTTTTAAATGGTTATTTTGGTGACGGAACAACTACAACAACTACAGAAACAGAACCTGCAGGTGAAAAAGGTTCAATAATCCCACCTTCAGCAACTAATAAATCAAGTGAAGCTGTTGATAACTTAAAAGCATCAATGGAAGAACTATCACCAATTATTGCTGAAACAACCAATCAGTTTTCATCTGATTTTGTAGGTTCATTAATGGAAGGTGAAAATGCAATGGATTCATTTAAAGATTTATTTAAAGATATGGTCAAACAGGTAATTGCTACAGCAATGCAAATGCTAGTAATAAAACCAATTATGGATGCTATATTTGGAGCAATGGGCTTACCAGTTATGCCTACAACAGGTAAAGCAGGTGGTGGAACTATACAAGGAAATAGACCAACATTAGTTGGTGAAAGAGGTCCTGAAATATTTGTACCTAACACTGGTGGAACTATTATGAATAACATGAATAGTAAAAACGCTATGGGTGGTGGTACAACTGTAATAAATCAATCTATTAACTTTGCAACTGGTGTAGTTCCTACAGTAAGAGCTGAAGTTATGAAAATGATGCCACAAATAGCAGAAGTAACAAAAGGTGCTGTTGCTGAAGCTGCGGTAAGAGGTGGAAATTATAGGAGAATGTTGCAAGGTGGCTAAACTAATTACAATGCCTACTACACCTAATTTTGTTACAAGCAATTTTTCTTTGGTAAGAACTGTTGGCACAACTACATCACCATTTACAGGTAAAACTAAAACACAAGAATATGATGGTGTTTATTGGACAGCAGAAGTTTCTTTACCACCTATGCGTAGAGATGTTGCAATTAATTGGCAATCTTTTTTGTTAGATTTAAATGGACAAGTAAACACTTTTAAATTTACAGACCCTGATGCATTATCTAATACAGGAACATATTCTACAGCACATTTAACAAGTGAATTAAGAACAAATAATACAAGTGTAACTCTATCTTTTAATAGTAATGGAACACTAACAGCAGGTAGCTCTACATTTAGTAGTACAAAAGTTGGAGACTTTATAGTAGTTACTGGTGCTACCAATGAAGAAAACAATGGAACATTTAAAGTAACGACAGTAACAAGTGCTACAGTTGTAGTTACAGATGGTGATTTTACTACTGAAAATAGTACAGCAAGTTGTAAAGTAAGAACTAATGTCAAAGGTGCTACAGGATTATGTCTTAGGGCTTCCACAAGTGGCGCTAGTGGCACTATTAAGAAAGGAGATTACCTAAGTATCCAATCTACAACAAGTTCTACAGGAACACCTGCACAGCTAGTAATGGTTGTAGAAGATGCAACTTCTATAAGTGATGGTGGTAATGATTTTTATTCTGTAAAAACACAACCAAAATTAAGGTCTGATTTAGCAAGTGGTCATTATGTAGTTTTTACAAATCCAAAAGGTAACTTTAGACTAATTTCTAATGAAGTAAGTTGGTCAGCAGATAGAATTTCAAATTATGGTATTTCATTTTCTTGTATAGAGGTAATTTAAATTGGCAACTAGACAAGGATTAGATAGCTCTATTGTTAATCGTTTAGGTGCAGATGAACAAGCACTATTTCTAGCGATCAAAGCTGAATTTGATTCAGGTGATATAAGACTATGGTCAGGTATAGATGATTTATCTATTAATTCTGAAACATATACTGGTGCAGGACAATTACTTTCTATTAGTTCAGTAGAAGAATCTTCAGAATTAAAATCTAATGGTGTTACTGTTTCTTTATCAGGAATGGATACCACAGTCTTAAATATTGCACTTACAGAAAATTATCAAAATAGATTTATAACAATTTTTCTTGGTTATGTAATGGGTGGTACTAATGAAGTTGCTGGAACATTAACTCTTTTTAAAGGAAGAATGACAACTTTAGATATTAGTGATACCCCTGATGGTTCAACTATTACAATACAAGCAGAAAATAGATTAGTAGATTTAGACAGACCTTCTAATTTTAGATACACAAAAGAATCACAAAACTTTTTAAATAGTGGTGATACAGCTTTTAACAGAGTTGCATCATTACAAGATAAAGAAATTGCATGGGGACAACCTAATAATTCTACAGGTGGTGGTGGTAGTAGTAGCGGTGGTAGAAATGCAAGTGGTCCTAATAGAAATATTAATAAAACTATAGCGCAATCCTAATGAAAAAAATTGTTGATTGGGAAATATCTTTTGATAACTTTGTACAAAATAACAAAAATAAACCTTTCGCTTGGGGTGTATGGGATTGTTGTAAATTTTCAAACTCTTTAATTAAAGAAATTACAAATGAAGACTTAATTCCTAAATCCTTAAAGTGGAAGGATGAAAAAACTGCTATGCAATCAATAAAAAAATATGGTGGAACTTTACTAAAAAGCATAGATAAAGCCTGTAAATTAAAAAAAATAAATGTAATAAATAAAGAATATATGACAAAGGGTGATTTAGTTGTTTACAAAGAAGAATCACAACTTGTGGGCATATGTGATGGTGTAAACATACTTACACCTACAGATGACTGTATGGGTGTAAAAAACAATGTAGATATTTTAAAAGTGTGGCGTATAGATGGCTAAGCAAATAAAAGCAGCTGTAGTTGCTGCATTAGTTGTATTTATTGTTGTCAGTACAGGTAATATTGAACTTGGTATGACTGTTTGGGGTTTGACAGGAGCTTCAGCAGCGGCTGCTTTAACTTTTGCAAGTACTTTAGTAACAGGGTTAATGGGTGCACAGAGCTCTAAAGGTATTGATGCAACTGGTGGTAACTTTGGTAGTAAATTTTCATCTAGAGATGCTATATCACCAAGACAAATAATATATGGTGAGTGTCGTGTTGGTGGAACAATAGTCCACATGGAAACAAGTGGTACTGATAATTATTTGCTTCATGCTGTAATTGCTGTAGCAGGACATGAAATAGAACAAATAACAAATGTTAGATTAAATGACAAAAATTTAACAACAAGCACAAGCACTATAAGTGGTTCTACTGTCTACACAGCTACTAATTCTGAATATACAAATACTGATAATGATAATAGTTTTAGTAGCGGAAGATTAGTTAGATATTCTATTGAAGATGGTAGTCAAACTACAGTAAATGGTTTTATGAATGCGCAACTTGCTTCAATGGGTACAACTGATAAATTTTTAGGTGTTGCATATGTTTATATACAAATGGTTTTTGATGCAGAAAAATTTGGTGGTGGTATGCCTGGAATATCTTTTAAGGTCAAAGGTAAAAAATGTTTTGACCCTAGAAGTAACTCTACTGCATGGACAAATAATCCTGCTTTACACATAAGAGATTATTTAACTAACACTGATTATGGAATTAAAGCACAAACAGTAGAGATCAACGACACAACCAATGCAGGTGGTTTTGCTTCAGCTGCTAATACTTGTGAGCAAAATGTAACACTTGCTGATAATTCAACTACAGAAAAAAGATATACAGCTAATGGTTTTACTAATTTTAGTGCTAATGGAAATGGTGTTATTGAAGGATTGTTAAGTTCTATGGCAGGTAAAATGACATATGTTAATGGTAAATTTAATGTATTTGCAGGTGCTTCACAAACACCTTCATTAACTGTGACTGATGATGAATTATTAGAACCAGTAGCTATTGCTACAAATCCAAATGCTGGTAATTTATATAATAGTGTAAAACCTGTTTATGTTGATAGTACACAAAACTATGTTGCTGCTGATGCTGAAGTTTATCAAGATACAACCATGTTAAATGCAGATACCCCATCAGGAGAAAGTACTGCAAATTATAAAAAACAAATTGAAATACAACTACCTTTTACAGTTACCGACACTATGGCTCAAAGATTAGGTAGAATTGGACTTAAAAGTCAAAGAGAAACAATCACACTTAGTTGTCTAGTAAGTTTGGAATTTATGAGATGTCAACCAAACGATTGGATATATCTAACTAACGAAAGATTGGGTTATACACAAAAAGTGTTTGAAGTTGTATCTACAAATATGGAAATTATAAGTTCAGGTGATGTACCTGTTATGGCTACAAGGTTACAACTCAAAGAAGCATCGGCTAGTGTTTATAATTTTGCAACTAACGATTATACAACTGGTCAATCAGAAGGTGGTGATGTTACTACAGGAGATTATTCAGTAACAGCACCAACTAATCTTAGTTTAGCACAACAAACTAACAAAGATGGCGTAACAACAAAAGTAGATATAAAAGCTACTTGGACAAACAATGCTAGTGATAAAGTAACGCTTACAGAAGTAGCATATAAGCTATCAACAGATGGTGCATTTACATCTGATTTTACTGTTGGAAAAGCTAGCGCTGTTGCTTTATTACCAAATGTTGTAGTAGGTAAAACTTATAATGTAAAAGTAAGACATATTGATTCAAATGGCGTTGCTAGTGCTTATACCAGTCAGGTTAATATATCTATATCAGCACCAACAGATGCACCAATAGCACCAACAAGTTTAACTGCATCTTCGGGGGAAACATTTAATATTTTAGTGTCTTGGATTAATTCTACTAGTGCTGATTTAAAAGCTACAAAGATATATAGAAGAACATCTAATACCACACCTACAGATGATACTTATCTAGTAGATACCTTATATGGACAAAATGGTAAAAAAACTACAACTTTGTTTGGAACACAAGATGGTTTAACAGCAGGTACAACATATTACTTTTGGATAAGGGCAATAAATCATTCAGATGTGCATTCTTCTTTTGTTGGTAGTGCTAGTGGTAGTTTTAGTGTTATAAGCACTGGTGATTTGACTGATGGAATAGTTACTACAGTAAAACTTGCAGAAGATGCAGTAACAAATGCAAAAATAGCAGTAAATGCAATACAAGGTGATGTAATAGCAGCAGGTGCAATCGTAGAAGCTAAGTTAGGTGTAGATGCTGTTACCAATGCCAAACTTGCAGACAATGCAGTTGATACTGCACAAATAGCAGCTGATGCCATTTCAACTGCAAAAATTGCTAATGATGCAATTACAGCAGACCTTGTAGCAGCTAATGCAATAACCACAACAAAAATATCAGATGATGCAATATCTACAGCAAAGATTTCTGCTAATGCAATCACTGCAACTGAAATAAATGCTAATGCTGTAACTGCAGACAAAATAATTGCAAATGCAATTACAACAGCAAAAATTAATGCTGGTGCTATTACTACAGCTAAAATTAATGCAGGAGCTATAACTGCTGACACTATAGCCACAAATGCAATCACTGCTATTAAAATAATTGCAGATGCTATAACCACTGACAAAATAGCAGCAAATGCAGTTACAGCTGCTAAGATTACAGCAAATACAATAACAGCAAGTCAAATAGCGGCAGATACTATTACTGCTACACAAATTGCAGCTGATACTATTACAGCTACACAGATGGCTGCTGATTCTATAACTGCAACAGAGATCAATGTTGCTAATTTAGGTGCAATATCAGCTAACTTAGGAACAATAACAGCAGGAAGTATAGATGCTAGTAATGTAAGCATAACTAATTTGAATGCAGGTAATATAACAGCAGGTGAATTAAATGTAGCTAGAATTACTGCAAGTAGTATAGATATAGCAGGTAAAGCTGTTTCAGGCAGTATTGGTGTCATTGATGGTACAGCAGGTGAATCAGGTAATGTTACAGAATTTATTGAACTGTTTAGAGGTGGATATACATCAGCAGAACCATTTCATATTGCAAAAGTAAACAGTGGTTCAAATTATGCTACAGGAGATGTATTAGGTGCATCATCTGTTGTTTCAGTTAGTGGTGGTGTTCCTTTGTTTAGTCATCAATTTACAACTCATGCTTATAGTGGTAATAGAACATTTATAATTCATGGTGAAGTAGATTATGGGGGTTCTAGCAGTAGCAACACTGAAACATTGTTTGTAATGGCAGTCAGAGCAACATCTGATGCAACAGCTTTCACAAGTACATCTGCAAGTGATTATTTAGCAACAGAACATTTTTCAGCATCAGGTAGTTATGCTTTAGGCAATAGAGGTGTTAATGCGAAAGTTACTCTAGCAGGTAACACAACTATAACCATTTGGTGTTTTGGTGCGACAGATGATGTAAGTGGAAGTACAACATCACCTTCAACATCAAGTTTTGATCATGGTGCAATAACAGTATATGGGTTAAATAAATAATGAATACATACTGGCAAGAAGTAATTGATAAACGCAATAGAAAATTAAAAGATTCTGATTGGACACAAATGCCTGATTCACCACTTACAGATAGTAAAAAAACAGAATGGGCAACTTATAGACAGCAATTAAGAGATATACCAAACAATTTAAGAAGTCATTCAAACTATGTAAGTGATGATGAAAGTCACCCTTATGATGGTTCAGTAATGGCGTGGCAATTTCCAACTAAACCAACTTAAAAAAGGAGTAAATTATGGATAATAATATGGGAAGTGGTCGTTTTGGTGGCGACATGGATAGAAATGAAGTAGAAATGGACTTAAACAAGTTCATGGCTATGATTCAAGAAATTGGTGAACTTAAAGATAAAATAAGAGAACTTGAAGATAAAACTAATGTAAACCCTTGGCAAAAAGTAATACATTTAGCTAGAGCAGTAGACTCATGGCGTATATTTCCAAGAATCTTTGTAGTGGTATATATATATCTTATGTATGAATCTGTTATTTGGTTTATGAATTTACCTGAACCTAACTTAGAACAATCAGCTTTGGTTTCTGTTGTTGTAGGTGCTATGGGTGTTGTGTTTGGTGTCTATTCAGGTAAGTCAGGACAAAGCAAAGGGTTTAAGGGCGAAGACGATAAGTAATGGAAGTCTTTGACCTTATAGAAAAGGTTGGATTACCCATAGCAGGTGGTCTTGTTATGGGTTACTTTATATTTCTTATTATGAAACAACTTATGGGCAATCTTGTAAACGATATAAAAGGCATACAAGGAATTACTAAAATGCTAATAACAAGAGCATCAATAATGAACAATGACATGATTCGTATTGATACAAGCGTATCAAGTGCATTAAATTTATCTCCTGACCTAGAAAGGATAGCAAGAGCAGAAAACTTTGTGGAAGATGGAAAGATAGATGCAAGAAGGGATTAATGGATATTGTTCTCTTGGTAGAGAAGTTTGGTTTTACAACAATTATGGTTGTCGGTTTAGGTTATTTTGTTTACTTTGTATGGCAAACAATCACTAATACTATAGACCCTGCTGTATCAGAAATGAAAAAAACTATAATTAGACTTACTGACCAACTTAGACTGTTAGACCAAGATATGATACGCTTACAACAGAAAGTTAATACTGTTTTAGAATTAAATGAAAAGAAAAATGACAAAACAAGAAAAAGCAAAAGCAGAAATAGAAAAAACTAGGTTACTGCAAGTTATTTTATTTATTGGGTTTTTGTTAGTAATAGGTATTATTGGTACAAATGTAAAAGCCGATACAATTACATTTAAATTTAAATCTCCATCATTTAATGGTATTAATACTAGCTCGCATTATCTGACTATTGAAAACCAAGAGTTTAATCGTAAACAAGCAATTAAAGATGAGATCAAAGCTGCTATAGAAGAAGCAGAAAGAGACAAAGAGAATTCTACTGTTCAGAGGTTCATACGAAATTTTGAAAGTAGAGTATATGCAGAATTAAGCAGACAGCTTATCGCTAATTTATTTGGTGAAACACCACAGACCAGTGGAACTATATCGTTAGAAGGAAATACAATAGAGTATTCATCTGATGGTACATATTTAACACTTAAAATAACTGAAGCAGATGGTACAATCACGAATATTACAATTCCTATCGGTTCTTTTACTTTCTAGTTGTTCTATATTTGACCAATACGAAGATACATACGAACAAAGGTTTAAAGCACATGATGTAGTAAGGATTGATGAACTACATAATAAAGAATTAACAAATGTAATCAAGCCTATAGTTCAACCTATAGTTGCTGTATATCCTTCAGCTTTTACAGACCAAACTGGACAAAGAAAAAGCAATAGTGA
>JGI24004J15324_10000979_pt1 | contig 11420 bp, 21 predicted proteins | sample LinPmetageLP32_FD_15324 | JGI IMG/M metagenome (IMG submission 15324)
TCATACGCTCGCGTAGTGGGTCACTACATTAACAGTGTTTCAGGAGGTTTTTTAGTTTACTTCAATCCAAGTAATGACTGGATTCAAATCGATTAATTATGGGAGAAATTTCAGGAGTACCTACAGCAGACATCGACAACGTCGATGGGTTTTTCACTACGCAGGGCGGTGGTGGATCAGGCACTACACCTAACAGTGTAAGCAACACAGGCACGCAGATGTACGGCAGTGCCTCAATTTGGGCAAATCCAAACGTCCCAAAATCTTTCAATATTGGGCCAGCGTCTACTCACACATTTACAAAGGTCGTGGCCCGTCAGAATGTTTTACAGTTTCACGCTATAAAAAGCGATGGAACTTTGTGGTATTGGTCAAACACAAACAACTACACGAGCACTACCTATTTTACGAACGACAGCACGTGGAGGCAATACGGAACTGATACTGACTGGACAGATATTACAGGAGGTCAAGAGTCTTTTGGAGCAGTAAAGGGAGGTAACATTATGTTTATAGGTGGTGGATGGTCAAGAATGCGCGGTGACGGAAGTACTGGCAGTTTGAGTAATTGGACAACTGTAAACACGGCAGGAGATTGGGTTAAGATTCATCACGGTTATCGCAATTCATGGGCTATTAACAGCAGCGGAGAAGCATATTCCACTGGCTACGGATACGATTACATGACTGGACAGGGTAGCCAATCCACGATTTCAACATTCACAAGAGAGAAAAACAGTCTGGCAAATATCGTGGAGGCAGCAGGCGGCTATCGGTGTACATGGTTAAGAAATAGCAGTGGCGATGTCTATTTTACAGGCAATAATTCAAACGGTTATGCAGGTCCACAGATCACAACGACATCAGACCGAAACGGACCGCTTTTAGCTGTCGACAGTTCAACAAATTACGTTTGCGCTAAGGTTTGCGGTCACAGCTATCACGGTGGTTGTCACATTGATTCTGACGGCTATCTTAGATTTAACGGTGAGGCAAGTTCGTATATGCGGCCTGACAACAGCACTACGGACAAAAAGTTAAGCGGCAGTGGTTATCAGTTGACAAGCGCAGGCTCAGGGTGGACACATTACGACTCAGCCATCTACAGTGGCTCAACAAGCGAGCATTTAGGTGTAGGCATAAAAAGCGGTGCGTTTTGGATTGGGGGTGAAGACAGTGAAGAATTTAAAGAGGTATTTGGACAAACGGTAAACAAAAACTGGTATCAGGTTCGAACAGGCGCGACAACAGCAGCACAAAAAAACGGAGCTTTAGTAGCAGGATAATGGTAAGAGAAAACACATACAGAGTAGCCGTAGACGAGAATGCGGATTTTTTCCAAGGCTGGGTAGACAGCCGCGTACCTAACATGGTATTCATGTACGACCAAGAGTCTATTCAAGAATGTGAATTTGAGGATGGCGTGTACTACGCCACCTATCAAACCTGGGAGGTCATGGAACGAAGACAGATGGAATATTTGCAGCCTGATGGAACTCACGTTATAATCGATATTCCAGTTGGAGAATACGGCAAATTATAGTGAAAATGGAAAGCACAGCGATAGGAATAGTAGTTCAGTTTATCGTCCTTTTGGGCGGTGGGGTAAGCGCGTGGATCAAAATAAACAATGATGTGACAGTGCTAAAATCTAGGATAATAAACTTGGAAAAGAAAGAGAGTGCAACTGATAAGAAATTAGATCTCTTGATGGAGGCGGTTCAAGAGATTAAAATTCTTTTGGCAAAAAAAGGAATTTAAGATGGATAGAAACATTGAGCATATCATAATTCATTGCAGCGACACCTATGCTGAAATGAATGTAGGCGCAGAATGGATAGATAGATTACACTCTGGATTTGGTTGGCAGGGATGTGGATACCACTTTATAGTTAGGCGCAACGGAACTATTGAACCAGGTCGGGATATTAATGTAGCAGGTGCTCACGCACGTAACTTCAATGCACACAGCATTGGTATATGCTGGATTGGAGGCAAAGGCGCAGATAATAAGCCCGACGATAACAGGACTATTGACCAATTAAAATCCCTTCGCGTGATTTTAGATACACTCACACACACTTTTCCAGACGCAATTGTATGTGGTCATAGAGACTTGCCCGGTGTGACCAAATCGTGTCCTTGTTTCGATGTAGAGAGCTGGTACTATGTCTGCTAGTCCTTACATATTAGGCGCTAAACCAAAGCGCAAAAACAAAAGCCCTGAGCACGATATACAGGTCAGTCTTATTGCAATGCTTCAAAGCATAGAGCCGACACCGCTATATACAGCCACGGTAGGTGGTGTTCGTTTAGCCATACATACTGCAAAAAAGATGAAAGAAGCAGGATACTCTAAAGGTGTGCCTGATCTACTCGTATTTGAACCTAGAGGGATGTATGAGGGGTTGGCAATTGAGGTCAAAACACCTAANGGACGAGCNAGTCCNGAACAGAAAGAATGGATTGCCAAACTAAACTCACGAGGTTGGTCGGCACACATTACNCATGGACTTGACGAAGCACTTGATGTCATGTCCGAATATTTTGATTTATATGAAACGAATTAAAGAGACAAGGCTAGGAGGATGGTTGAAAGAAAACGCACCTTACGTATTCGAAAAAGTAGCACATGCGCTACCAAGTAAGGGTGTTTTGGGTATAGTCAAGAACCTAGTCAGCGAACAGGACAAAAACCTTGAATTCAAGAATCTCCTAATAGATATGGAAATGGCTGCTCAAGAACAAGTAACTCGTCGATGGGAAGCGGATGCAAAGGGGGACAATCAATTAGCAAAGACAATTAGGCCATTGACCTTAATAGTTCTACTCGTGATGTTCATTGGACTAGCTGTAGCAGATTCAGCGTCGGTAGATTTTAATGTAAAGGACTCTTACATTGACCTTTTGCAGATTCTCTCATTGACTGCATTTGGAGCTTACTTTGCTGGTAGATCAATTGAGAAAAGCAAGAAATAAGGGTAATTCCTAATCACAATTAATCACTTTGAAAAAATCACAAAAATTATCTGGCCGCATGTGTTTCGTTAAAACAAACACTCTAAAAGCCCTGTAAATTAAGTGCTAAATATTTTTTTCTCTCGATAAAATACCCTTCCTTGTGGTGGTCGATACCACACACTACTAGTGACCGTGTAGGAGTAACACAATTTATTACAATCGGAAACACTAGTAAACAAAGGGTGTTAAGGTGCTTAAAATACCTTCGATTACTTTTTAGTGTGTGATATTTGTCATATCATTGTGATTGGCTACAACAGCTAGTCCACTAATTTTTAATACTGTTTTATAATGCTCCTGAATCAATTTTGGATTGAACGTTTAGAACGAGAGAAAAGCAAGTGTACCTGGAACACAATAACGAAGCATCATTGTCATCGCAGAAAGGTCGCTGGGTACGCGCCTGAAATACGTCTGGATGAAATAGACCTGAAATGGATACTTGGTTTCGAGTCACATTTAAGAGATGTGGGTAATGGAACAAACACCGTTGGCTCTGTTATGTCTAGTCTAAAATCTACGCTTCGGCAAGCCGTAGACCAAGAACTCATATTGAAAGATCCGTTTGGCAAGTACAAAATTAGACAAGCCCCTACTTTTGAGAGAGCTTTAGACATTGACCACATAAAGAAGCTAGAAGCTTATAAGCCTAAAGGAAAACAAACCAAGCGATATATAGATGTTTGGTTGTTCTCCTTTTACTGCGCAGGAATTAGGATAGGTGATTTATGCCGCATGAAAATTGAGAATGTAGCCAATGGCAGACTAGAATACTCCATGAATAAGAATGGTAAACGTGTGAGTATGCCGATGTCTGAAAAAGCGCAATACATAGCTACTCAATACACGGGTGATGCATTGAGGAACGACAGGCAAAACCTATTTGGACTACTGTCAGATGAGGTTAGTGATGACCAGTTGTATATGGATATAAAAAGGGTGGTTGCTGCTGGCAATAGAGCCTTTAGAGCACCCGTAGCAGATCTAAACCTTCCTCACATGACCTGGCATGCTGCTCGTGCAGCATTTGCAACCTATATGGTGAGAGAGGGAACGGATATAGACACCGTTCGGCAACTCCTAAAACACAGCTCGATTCTGACAACTCAGGCTTATCTGGCTTCAAGGTCAAATGATCAACTAGGAGATGTGGTTAGTAATGTCATGGACTTTTAAAGAATGACGTTATTAACCTTGTAAGCACCGTTTCGCGCTATGTCAACTATCGCGTAGCCATTTCGCCAGTCGTTCTTTGGCATGTATTCAGGTTCAAGCTCACCTAATGTCCCGACTACATGGCATTCGATGCCTTCGCCACGCGCATTGCGTGTAAAGAATGTATCAGGACGATGCAAGTGACCGCACATCGCTGCCATTTTGGTTTTAGCAAATAACTTTCGAGCAGGATTTATGCCCGATATACCAAGCATTTCATGACCATGTAAAAATGTCATTTTACCAGCGCAAATCAGAACGCCTGTTGGTAGCCATTTGATGTCAAAAGAATCTAACTGTAACAATGAAGGCAGATACAAATCATCAAAACCTTTAAGTTGTGATGCCTCGTTGTGTATGTAACGCTGCATGCGTAACTCATGGTTGCCTTCCATCATGTAAATGCCTGAATCCGGAAAGGAGTTGCGTAGGTGAGTCAGCAGTTTAATGCCTGTCTCAACCTCAACCTTCATGTCAGGCGCTCCTTGAGCCTTACGATGACTTGACACCATGTGACAATCAAGGGTGTCCCCCATTAAGATCACCGTATCAACAGACTTCCGCTTGCCGTGATTTATCGCTCGTTCTACAGCGTTTACGTCATGATATGGTAAATGGATATCGCTAAGAACTAAAATGCTCTGAGGCCCAGATAGCTTAATATTCTTTCTAGGCTTAACTGAATGTGATACTGGTATCATTGAGGTTGAATAAAATAATTTTCTGATATGAGGTAGACTTGCTTTTCAGCAAAGCGCAGCGATGCTGACTCTAGCATCTCCTCGATAAGTTGTAACTGCGAATACTTAGGAGTGGCTTTGCAACCAGGACTGCTCCTCCTATCTGTGTAGCCTGAGATTTTACTAGCCCACCACAATAGGTGCTCTTGATCTTCTGTTAAGACACAATCTGACAGGCACATATATCCCATTTCAAAATGTTCGTCTGCTATCTGTGACAAGGCATCAAGCACAATTCTATTGTCAGGATTGACAGGAGGCCAAATACCTACTTGAATTGATTTCTTATAGACACGCAAAACCGACTCTCTACAATTAGCTGATTTTGCCCAGTTTACATGTTTCGTAATGGCGCTGAATGGTAGAAAGCAATACTCCCTGAGATACCAACTTACCAAAGACTTTTCGTGCCGTGATAATCCCTTGACATTCTGCCTATTAAAAGAATCACACACAAGTTTAATGAAGTAAACCAACTCATTTTCGGATAAAAACTTATTTTGTGTGTGTTTTTTGTGTGACACTTTGGTATAGATTTGACCCATGCTAACTCCACTAAAAAAAGAAAGGGCCATTTTCTTTAAAAAGGCGATTGATCGTATTCAATCCGTAAAACCTCTTAATCAGCAAGAGATTGCCGATGTGTTGGGCATAAGTCTGTCCTTTTTGAGCCAAATATGTAATCTTGGTAGAGCACCAAGCTTTAGGACTCTTTTGCTTCTGGAAGAGAAGTTTCAAATTGCAATACCGGAGCACCTTGCGAATGTTGATCCTATAAAGACCCAATACGATCGCCAAGAACAGAAGGAAAGCTCTATTGGTTTTGACGCTGCATTTTCTGAAAAAGAAGATGTGCGAACTATTCATGTACATCACCATTTTGACGAAGAGACAATTGGCCTACTAAAAAATCTATTAGAGAAAAAAGTCTCATGAGTCTGTTACTAAGCAGTTTATCGTGCCGTATGCGTTGGTCGCTGCATAATAGAAGCATCCAAACTCAACAATTAAGCTTTCTCCTTCTGGTAGGGTGTCAAACAAAGCATTGGCAACATCCGCAACCTCCTCCTCAGTTACTGCTGACCCTTCTAGGTCTGCGCTTATAGTCAAATTTATCGGCACGTGTGGTTTAATAATCCGGTGCTAGTCTCTTGCCTTAAAAATTCATCTGTGACAAATACCTTGTAACAATGCTTCGCACCTCGTTTAGACACTTCCTCTAGACCAAGCGAACGCAGCTTGCTCTTCAACCTCCTCATCGACATTGGTTTAAAACCATTGATGCCGCAGTAGCTTAAAAACTCTCTCTGTAAGTCATCCTGGTGAATCCAAACGATACTATCGTTTTTATCTACACCTAAGCCTACCGTCGCAAAAAAGCTAAGTAGAGCATCACCATCCCTTCGAAGCATAGCTAGGCTCTCAACAATCCTAGAAGGTCTGATCAATTTGCCACCATTACGCTCTGAGTGTTCAATCAAGGCACGAGAAAGAGACATACCAATTGCTGCCAAGGCTTCTGGAGTTTTTAACTTCTGACCTAGTAATCCATCACGCTCACCTTCTGATAGTCCTTTTCGGAATATGATAATATCGAGTCTCCGAGCCAATCCAGAGTCGCTTAAAGTATGTGCAAATCCAAGCTCATTTGTTGCAACGAGTATCGTGCTCCTAGGTGTGACGTTGATGGGTTCACTATAAAGCTGCCTCGCAGTTATGTCCTCTTTACTAATGACTTGTTTTAACACGTCCTTGTTACCGAGCTTATCACTTGCATCACCACAGACACACAGCGACGAATGACCGAGCCGCATCCGATGCCGACTGTCATCGCTGGTTAGTTGTGACAGCGTATCAATCCGCATCACATTAGATTGTCCGACTACATTGATGACCGCTTCAATTAAAGTAGATTTACCTGCTCCTGCTGCTCCCAAAAGGATTAGCATCTTCTGAGCGTTTAGTGGGTCTCCTGCAATTCCATTGGCTAGACTAGCTAAGACATACTGCCTCTCAACCCGGTTCGGTATCATCCGTGTTATAAAAGCATCCCACACATCGCTTTTAGGAGCTTCGGATTTATACCTATGCGGCACACAAAACGTGGTTATTCTCTTTGGATCATGCCCATCGGTAAACTGCTCCTTACCGTGCTTACCAATAGTAAGTACACCATCCTCGTAACATATACCACGAACAAGCTCGTAGTCACCTCTAAATACACGCCCAGGATCAGCCTGACGGTACAAAACCTTCATGAACTCTCTGTGAAACCTACTCATTGCAGTATCCACTACACTCCATCCGCAAGCCGTTGCAAACGCATCCTTCAAATCCTCTAAGTCCTTCGTCCTCAATTGCGCGTAGTGATTCACAGTCCATAAATGCATTTGACCGCCAAGGCTAATCATAGGGCTGCCAATTGTTTTAGACGCAATAATCATAGTCAACGCAACGATAGCCGCAGACTTCTCGCTACTCGAGCGTCTCGGATCGTATTCAGTAGCAACTAAAGCCTGAACTTTTTCCAAGTCAAGCTGTGCTGCATACATGTAGACTTTATTTATTGCCGCTTGGTACATTGGTTACCGTTTCCTTCTTCGGTTTTGGTGTTTCATCTCTTCACAGACAGCATCTACGAATGAGACTAAAAACGTGACCCACAATGGGGACAAAACCACCCACATCGACCAGTCAATTTGCCCATAGCATTTAAGCAGCAGGAACAACATGACTAGCGATAAGACCACAATGCCTGTTTTCGGTTCTTTCATCTTTCGTACTTAGTTTCTCTTATTTACTTTCCAATTTCTCTATCCTCGCTTGCAGTTGCCTTAACCACAAATCGTGCACTTCAAAGCGTATCTCTGGACTTAGCGGTATGTTTATGCTGTCTAAGACATAGGGATCAGGTTCAGCCTTTTCCTCTTGTACATATTTGTAGAGAACGTTTGGTTCACCCGTGCTTGTTTGAGCAGTAAGGTTGTCTAGTGTTGTGCCATTTATTGCCTCTTGTCGAGCATTCTCGATGCAGTTAATGATGACCCGGTAAAGCTCCTCGACATCGCAGTTGTAGAAATCACCTCTGTCATCGCAGAATGTGGTTCGCACATGGTCGTTCACGTCCTCGTAAACCATGTCGAGCATCGTATTCACAAACTTCACTGCTGTATTTCTAGAATCCATTGCTTTCTTATTTACAATCCACAATAACCTGAGTCACATCCCCAATCATCAAAATTTATCTCGACCTGGAGTTTGTGTTTTTCAATATTCGTATAGCTTATTTCGCTTTTGAATTGATTGCCTGTGCGGTCTTCCTGTTCCTTAAACCATTGCATTTTGTTTGGATGGTCATCAAACTTTTTACGTAAAACCAAGGCATTTCTATGAAAGCATCCAACACAATTGTTTTGCTGTGCAAATGGAACATCTAAACCTGCCCAATATTTGACGATCCTATCTCGTTTGATACCATTCTCAATCAAGGGAAACATTGGTTTTTGCCATCCTGTTTTACCATACTGACGCAATCCGTCAACGCATTTGTCAAGCATGTTTTTCGCCCGTCTCTCCTCTCCCTGTCTAAAGCCGATCTGCATCTCCACAGGTTCGCTAATTGTGCTTTTCCACCAATCAAACATTGGTTTGATCTTCATTAGTGTGGTGCAGTAACGAGTCATTACATTTGGTAGATACCCGCTTTTTTTATCAATTACTTGCTCAAATGGTTTGCCAGTGACCCATACAATCTCTTGTTGCAAATGCTGCTCTAAGCCAAAAATAGTTTCAACAATTACGTCCTCCTCTAAAGTGCCTATGAACTCCTTACCAATACGATCACTCACCATTTGTCTGAGCTTTTTGTCAGGGTGAGTACATTTTTTATCCTCCGTTGTAATTAGAGCAAATACCAAATGATCACTTGGGTAGTTTGCCGCTATATATGCAGATGACTGACCTCCTGAAACACTCGTAACAGTCGGCATAGCTTTATTAGCCGTAACAGTCGGTTCTGAAAATAAGTGTTCATTTGTGAGTGTGTGCATATTGCGGCTTAAAAAAAATTAGAACGGCAAATCGTCTTCTGCTACCTGGTTGCTAGTTTCTGCCTGTTTCACCGGAGCTTTCTCCTCCACATAAAGATCTCTGCCGTTGCCCAGAATCGGTGTCTTGGGATATTCACCTTCAGGTAGCGTTTCATCCTTCCAATACTGAGCTACCATATAGTCATCACCATATTGATTATCGGGTGTTGGTACTAGGGTTACTGTCAGGTACGTGCCTTTCTCTCCTTTGTACAAACGTTCCTTTACAATCTTGTCCACGTTGAGTTTAATCGATATCTTCTTGTCGTATGCCATCGTTTATTATTTTATGATGTTTTTTATGTGTTGTGATATAGCAGTTTGCGAAGGGTTGGGGTAATCAATTTCTCGTTTCGCATTAAGCTTTAAGTTGCCCTTTATCGTTTCCAATTCGCCTTCTTTAAATCTTCCCGTTATGATTCTGTCTATTAACTCATCTTGCTCTGCCTCGCTCAAAGTGCTGTTCTCAACTAATCGAATGAAATAAGACTGTGTTTGCCAAGGCAATGGCCGCTCAATAATTGTTAAATACCCTTCGAGCATATCATCCAGCCAATCATCCTCTTCAATCACTGATCTCATCTTCTGAGTGAACCGGAAGTTCGTAGAGAGAACTCAATTTCAATATCGCTCTAGCTAACGCCCTTTTTTCGCAGATAGCAATCATGTACTCAATGCGACAGTTCTTTCTTGTTGACTCTCCATATGTCTCGACATAAGACCCTGTTGGTGTCTTTGCAATGGCTTTAATACAATACTTGTCCAAGGCTACATCAGTAAATTCTGGGACAACCTCATAGGTCACGCGAGCACTCAAACCTCGTTGTATCTTTTCAATACCTCTGCGCTTTACGATAAACATCTTATGCAAGGCTTGAAAATCATCTTTGTTTAAGCCGTACAGCTCTACAAATGCTTTGAATTGTGCTTTAGTTTCTTTGTCCATTCAATATCTGGTTTCTTTAATTTGACTCCTCGTAATCTCTTAACTCCCATTTTTTGTAATGCACGATCGGCATAGTACCCAGTTAGTTCCGCTGGGCAAGGAAATTCGTCAGTCCAAATCACAGTCTGCTAACATATCAAGGACATACTCTTTCGAACCGGACTCGATATATCTTGGTGTACCCTCTCCCACCCAATTATGCCACACATTAAATTCTAGGTATTCAATAGCTTCACTTAGACTCATTTTATCCTGAAGTACTAATATCTCTTGCATTTTCTCTTTGCAGTAAACAATTCGATATGGCACGTTAGTCGTGTCTAATCCAATGATAGCATCATCAAACCCATCAGCACTTAATGTTGGATCAAGTTTTTGTGTCATTGTAAATTATTCAGTCCAAGTAAATTATCAACGGTGTGTTGCATGTGAGCAGCGTTCTTGCGGTCTCTCATGATCTGCACACGTAAGGCGAAATTCTGTTCCTTTAGTGCCATAAGTCGATCTCTTGCTTCTAACATAAGATTCAATTGGATTTTCCAATTCTCTTGTTGCTTTTCACTAAGCTTGTCGTTATGATCTCGCAGAAACAACTCTATCATAGCAGCCTGACAGTCGCATCGACCGACTAAGCGAGCTATTGGTTCTTCAACCATTGACCCTTGTCTCAATATGACCGTAGGCTGAATTAGGTTTATGCTTTTGCTTTAATTCATCCGCAATTAAGCGATCTATGTACGTTTTTGCCTTTTGTAAATCTTGCAGCCCTCCCTTATCACGCCATCGTGATATGTACTTTATTACATTGCCTTCACAGAACCCTAAGTCATTCTTTATGACATATTCAAGGGGTTCAATTTGCAGGTCTGAGTAGTGTTTGGGTTTTATCATTTTGTGAGTGTTGTGTGTATTAAAATTGGGGTGTAAAAAAGCCCCAGGACACTACTCCTGGGGCTACACACACTACAGTTCTTCTGCCATCAACGTCATTACGTCAATGGCAGGAGCACCATGTAGATTGTTTGATCCGATAAAAGGCACTTCATCCTGAACGTCCGGGTGGACAAACATCGCCTCGTATCCATTGTATTCCCTACACGCAGTGCGGGCATGCACTTCGTCCTTATTTAAAGCTCTTCCACTTATGCTATGCCATATATTGATGTAACCAAAACCATCAATTCCTTTTTGACAATGTTGAACAAAGCTAACCTCATTGTCCCAAGTATGGATTACAGCATATAAAGTGTCACTACTTATTTTTATTGGCGGGAAATACATATCACAAATCTATTATTACAATCACACACAAGTTCGTCTTTTGGTACTTTAAATATAAACATTCGGATGTTTGTTATTTTAGTTCTTTACAAAATACCACTTTCAGGCTAGTACAAAAGTCGTTTTGGC
>JGI24004J15324_10000980_pt1 | contig 11418 bp, 4 predicted proteins | sample LinPmetageLP32_FD_15324 | JGI IMG/M metagenome (IMG submission 15324)
CCTGCACTTCATCAACCGGAGTGAGACTGAAAGGTATGTTGTTACTATTGAGCATCGGACCACAGGTGACGGCTCAGGTGTTATCAGGGTGTTTAACCTAGCGACAGGAGTCGAGGCATCCATTACCGCAGGAGGAGTAACATATGCCAATGGTTACCAAGTCAGTAGTGATTATCTTAAACTAACAACAGCTAACAAATCCCACGAACAACTTAAAGCTCTCACCATAGGGGACAGCACGTTCCTTCTTAACACTGATGTTACTGTTGGTAAGACAACCGAGAAGTCCGAGGCGCTTGATTCGTCCCGTGCCTTAGTGTTTGTTAAACAAGGCGACTTCGGTAAGAAGTATGGTCTTAAGTTTAGAGACAAAGGAACCTTTAATGGCGGTGGTGCAACCTTTACTGTTACTTGGTCAGAGGCACGCACTGGTTCAAGAAATAATAAATACATCTATCAAATAAACACTATTAGTGTTAATAACGGTGGGTCCGGTTACGCAGGTGATGAACCGACGATTGAGTTCCCAGACGGTGTAGAATGGCAGACGCGTCCTGAGTTTTCTCTTACGATACAATCAGGGGTGGTTACAGGTGTGAACCTTCTCCATAAAGGGTTAAGCGTAATGTACGACTCGTCACAAAGCTTTGCGGACCCATCAACACTTCCTGCGTCCCCGGCTTTTGATGAAGTGTTTGTTACATCTAAGAAATCACAGACAAGCAGCGAGGCGGCTGATACGACTAACATCGCAACGGGTCTTTCAGAGATCCTTGTCCAGCATGATGTAACATTAACGCTCGTAGAGACTGGGGCCAACGATAGATCAGGCAGTCAATCCGTATCAACTAATTACACCTCAAAGGACAAAGACGGATCTATCCTCATTAACGAAAACAACGGCCAAGACTTCTTCCTTGAAGCATTCGATGGTCTTGCTGGTTCTGGTCTAGGACTCGTCCACAAGGAAGTCGATGCCCTTTCGGATCTCCCTGTGCGTGCGCCTGATGGTTTCCGGGTTGCTGTGCGTGGCTCTGCTGACGCTAACGAGGACGACTACTATCTCCGCTTTGAGACTAACGACGGTCAATCCTTTGGTGAAGGAGGCTGGGTAGAAGACGTAGGACCAGACATCAACATTGCTCTCGACCCCAACACTCTTCCCCTTCAGCTTGTTAACACCGGGGTAAACACCTTTACAATTAACACTACCGGATGGGCCAAGCGTAAGTCAGGGGACGATGATACCAACCCATTTCCATCCTTTGTCGGCAAGAAGCTTAACAACTTTGTCTTCTTTAAGAACCGCTTAGGATTCATCTATGAGGACTCTGTGGTGCTTTCGGAAGCCGGAGAACTCTTTAACTTCTTTAGGACCACCGTAAGGACTCTGTTGGATACCGCTCCGATTGATGTTACATCGGCAACCGCTAACGTAACAAACCTCAGAAGCAGTGTAGCCTTCCAAGAGAACCTGTTGTTATTTGCCGACCGGGGACAGTTTGTTCTTAAGGGTGATCCCTTGACCAACGAAACAATCACTCTTGAGGCTGTCACCAACTATGATGTTAACACATCCGAAGATCCCCTTGCTGTTGGCTCTTATGTCTACTTCCCATTTAAGCGTGGTAATTTCCTCGGTATGCAAGAGTATTCTCTCAATGCCACCACGGACGTTTACGACTCGGATGACATTACCACACAAGTTCCAGGATACATCACCAACGGTAACATCCTTGTAACATCAGGGTCAACATCCACTGACCTCATTGCTCTTAGCTCAGGAGGCGACACCATCTACGTCTACAAGTATTTCTTTAACGGACGGGAAAAGGTTGTTAGCTCATGGAGTAAGTTCAAGATGCCCTTCAATGTTCTCAGCCTAGAGTTCATCAATAGCTCCCTGTTTGTTGTCGGTGACAAAGATGGGGACACCCTGTTGACTGAGATGAAGTGTGAAGAGCTACGCCTTGAGGATGACACCCTTGATGGCTTTACGATCCACCTCGACATGCTCAAGAAGAAGACGTTCACTGGTAGCACAACAACCACACCTACGGACACCTTGATCGACCTCGGGTTCACTCCCGGTCCTGATGATGTTGTTGAGGTGTATGACAGCCACGGCAACCGAGTAGTTGTTAACTTTGTCAACGTCAACCAAGCAAGCATCCAGTCCTACAACCGGACGTGCTTTAGCGGTCTTCGATACAACCTAGAATACACCTTCAGTGAGCCGGTGTTCAAACAAGGTAACCCACCAGTGTCCTCGGGTCTTGCCCGTATGATACTTAGGAACGGCACCTTGTTCTTTACGGACGCCTTGGATTTCCAAGTTGAGGTAACACCTATTGCTAGGGACAAGCGTATCTTTACCTACAGTCCTAACGTCATTAACATCACCTCGACGGACACCCTTCTTTCACAAGATGGCCAGTTGCGATTCTCGATCTTTACACAAGCCAAGGATTCGCTTATTAAGATTGTTAACTCAAGTGCATTTGCATCTAACTTCCAAGCCTGTGAATTCGAAGCCAACGTCCATACCCGTTCAACTAGAATATAATAACGTCTACCTTAGGTCAGCCCGTAAATCCGACTGTGAAGAGGTAGGCATCAACATGCGCCACATCGACAAGCTTGAATGTTTGTTAACCAGTGGGTCCACCCCAACACAAGCCCTAACCTTAGGGTTAAAGCAAGACTACCACACGTGGACCATATGCGCCAAAGATGACCACGCTCCCTTAGCTTGCTTTGGGATCGGTGAGCTTATCAAGGATAACACCAACTACATCTGGCTGTTATCGACCGATAGGCTGCTTCAAGTTGCGGGCTTTGAGTTTGCTAAAGCTAGTAAAGCTTGGCTTTCCTTTATTGTTAACCACTACAAACTACCATGTGTCAACCACGTCCACGTCCAAAACACCACAGCCGTTCGATGGCTTAAGTGGTGCGGTGCTGAGTTCTCCGATGATGACTCCACCGACTTCCTTTCATTCCAAATCAATCCCCTCATTCTATAAATAACAATTATGTGTGAACCTATCTCGATGGGTATAGCTAGTGCTGTATCATCCTTTGCTGGGCAACAAGCTGCGGCAAGCGCCCAAGAACAAGCTCAATCGCAAGCCTCTGCTGCTGAACAAGTTAGAGCGCAACGTGCTAATACGGCGGTAAGACTAAGAGAGGCTCAGGAAAACACAGCCCGGTCACAACGCACCGACGCCGCGCAAGTCCAGACAATGGAGGCAAAATCACGTGCGCGTCTAATTGCTCTTACGGAGTCAGGTATTGCTGGCATGTCCTTAGAGAGGTTGACCGATTCGTTAACAGCTAAACAAGCACGGTATGCGTTCTCTGAGAAACAACAACAGAAGATGCAAGCACAGCAGACTGGATTAGAATTAGAGGAAGGAGCCATACGCTCCCGAATGAACCAGCTTAGAATCAACCAGCCAATTAAACAAGCCAGCCTATTGGAAGCAGGGTTACAAGGCATGCAAACCGGAATGCAAACCGCTCAGGTGTTTCCAGCTAAATAACAATTTTAAATGACAACAGAAGATCTTAAAAAAGCACTCTCTCAAGACACACGGGAGAAAGTTGATGTTAATCTTGGTCAAGTCTCACTGAGATCGACAATAAGCCGAGGCGGTCAATACAACGTAGTAACACAAGAAACTCCCAAGGAGAACTCGTTTACTCAGTTATCAAAAGCTTTAAATCAGTTCCCACAACTTGCTGGTCAATTTAAAAACATTCAACAACAAGCGGGGATCGAGAAAGTCCAAGGGATGTCCCCTATGGAAATTAAAGAGGAGCTACAGAAACGAGCCGAAGGCGGCGACGAATCAGCAAAAAGTTTTATCTATGACTTGTTTCAAAAAGAGGCCGTTGATGAAGAGCTGTATCGTCAGGTGTTAAAGACGGAAGTCATTCCAAAGTTACAGACCTTAGAGGCTGAGTTATCAAACGCATCCCCATCAGAGATGAACAAAATCTTAAACTCTGAAGACCCAATCTCAGAGCTTGAGAAGCGTTACAACGATGTAATACCGGGTGAAGTAGATGCAATGGTCGCTAATTCATCTCACCAAAAAGCGTTACACAATGAGATGTTACGTAGGATTCCGGGACTCGCGGGTAAAACTCACGCTACCTTAATTGATAACAGACGAAAATTTATTAACTCTGCATCACAAGAGAACATCCTTATGGACGACTCCAGTGAGTGGACTAGCACACCTTTAGATGATTCGTTTGGTGCGGTAGACTATAGCAATGAGGACATTCCACCTCTTCCAGGGGATGACGTGACGTATAACGAAGGGGCAGGAGGGTCAATTTTGCCATCGAGCGACCCCTTTAATACGGAACCTAAAGATCCTGTGGTGAACCAAGAGAAACCTAAGTTACCTAGGGTTGCCCCTGCTGGTCCTCTGGTGTTACCAGCCACGCTTGATACGTTCCTAAAAGAACCCGGAAGTGAACTAAACTCTCTTGAACAATTCATGCGAGGAGAAGCGGACTACGTGAGCGTATCAGCGAACCCAGTGCAACAAGGTGACGAAAGTATTTTAACGGAGTTTTCCTTTGTCGATAAGAACGGCACTACAAACAACTTAGAGAACGTCCCGATTAAGGTCGAAGCAACGACTAACGCAGGGAAGACATCACCGAAAGGCTTTTTTGGAATAGTTACCGAGGGTAGATCCGAAGCGGTTAAAGGTGCTAAGTATATCCAAGAAGGGGCAGCACCCGAAACTGTCGTAGACAAAAAGCCGGTAAAGTTAACCGCAAGCCAAGAAGTTGAATTAGATGTTAATACATTAAAACAAGAGAGAGAAGCAAAAGCTTACACACACGCCTTTTCTAACGATAACAAATACCGAAGAGGAGTCGCTGATATACAAGCGGGTAAGAATTTAGATGACCCTCAAAAGTGGCGCGAAAAAGTTGAAAACTCATCCCTTCAATTTATACAAGCAAACATTCAAGAAAATCTAAATGTCACTGACACCTATCTTGAGCAAGTTAAAAAAGGCGAACTAACTCTCGACGGTAAGAAATACTCTAACCTATACATATCACGTCTACAACGGATGGTCGATTCCGAAGAGAAGCGTCAGGAGACAACCGATGAATCGTTTGGAGCAGAACTGGCCTTGGCTGAACAAATGAAGATTTCAAAAATATTGATTGATGCCAAGAAAATGACGGCTGATCAAGTCCAAGAAAAGTTAGCTTCTGCTGTTATTAACGCTGAAACCCTGTTTAATAATAAACAAATCGGAAAACCTGAGCGTGACGATCTAATTGCTGATGCAACTAACAAACGAGAATTGATAGGACAATTTGGAATAACTGACGACGTTGACTTCTACGCCTTGATACCCAACCGAGAAACTATCCTTCAGAATCTAGGTAAAACAGACTTAGGTAGAAAATATCAAAGCTCGGATTCTTTAGTTGAAGCTTGGGAAGCTCTGGGAAAAGACGTATCCGGCTTGAAAGTTACACAAGAAGACGACTGGCAAGGAAAAGCCAAAGACACTTGGAATACAATCCTGTATGATGCACCGCAAAAGGCATGGTTAAAAGCCAGTGAAAAAGCTGCCCGTGACATCATGAAGGAATACGAGCAGCGTGGAATTAAAGACCCACGTCTATTTAATGTTACTACCGAAGATGGTCGTGAGTTAACAATTCGTGAGCTATACCGGGAAAGATTAGAAACCTATTTTAAAGAAGAAGCTGATAAAACTTCTGATAATGCGCTTGAGGAAATAAGAAAACGCGCTGAAAAATTTAGGGGCGAGGCTTCGGTTGATCGACTAGCTAACAAGGCTGGTGTAAAACCCACCGATTCGTTTGAAAGAGCGCAGACAAAAATCGCAATGGCGTTAGAAGAAAGTAAAGGTAAAACAGACTTTCTGGATGAGGATGGTAAAATGGTTCCCACACAAAGTAACGAAACCTCTGAGAACGCTTTGGATCGCTTTAACATCACAGTTTCGGACGATGAAGCTCTTAAATTGATGAAAAATAAAAACTCAAACTACGACACGCGACAGAAGTTAATTGAGCAAGTCTACCGTAAAACCACCCCTTCTTATTACGAAGACCAAGCGTTTGCGGGTGCGGTGTATGAACGAGATAAACAGTTTAATAAAGGAGATGAACACAGAGCAAAAGTTATAGAACGATCTAAGTATATTGGACTGCCTATGCAGCTACACAGGGACGGTGCGGTTATTCGTTACCAAGGAACCACAGCAGGAAAAGACCCGGAACGCGGTAATTACAGCCCGAGAAAAGGAGTGCCTAGTTATAATCTTGAATTAAACCCAGCCGGCGTTGGACCTAATGGAAATAAATTACCTCCTCTTTATTCACGCAGAGATACACCTAAGACTCACATCTATAGTTACTACGCGGCAAGAGCCGGAGCTTATAACGACTTTGATGATTTAGATGAGTTGTTTAAAAGGTATTTCCAAGATGGAACGGAAGAACAAAAGATACAATTTAGAACTGACCAAGTAGAACTAGCTCGTAAGATTGGCTTCGGACTGGCAGCTAAAGAGAAAACTCCTAAATAATTTTACCATATGAATATATTTCCAAAGACGGTTAATTCGTTTACTTCAATGTCCTCGCCCCAAATAACGGGGAGAGCTTCTCTTAGTGACCCGGACTACGAACACCTAGACATCCCTGACGATGAAGATGATGTTGGCGTGTTTGAAGACATAGGGACCGGGGTAGTGGCTGGGTTAGAAGGTTTCGGCAGATCTATGGTAGGTCTCGCTGATATGACCCTTGGTGGTATGTTTGATATGGACGAAGAGTTCTACACCAAACGACATTTTGATAGACCTACTGGAATCGCCGGTGGACTCGCAGAAGGTATCACACAATTCGCCGCCGGTTTGATTCCCGGAGGGTTTGCTGTTGGTTTGTTAAGCAAAGCGGGACGCGCTGCCACTGCCATACGATTTGGTGAAAAGACCACTAAGACAATTAAAGGAATAACTACTGGTGCGCTTGCTGATTTTGCGGCCTTTGACGGGCATGAAGCGCGTTTAAGTGACCTGCTGGCTGAACACACTGATGTCCTTTCGGGAGTCACCGAATACTTAAAGTCCAACCAAGATGATTCTGAGTTTGAAGGACGGATGAAAAATGTTATGGAAGGTGGTGCTATTGGAGGAGCAGTAGGATCACTGGTATGGACTGGCGCAAAACTTATCAAAGCCATGAAAAACTTTGATGGTTCAGAAAAGTCTGTTAATAAGTTAAACCAAGCAAGAGATGACCACAATGCGAGTCTCAGGAAAAACGCCGGGGAGACGGAAGAAGGTCAAAAACTTGCCGATGAAGTTACTAAAGAACAACAGAATCTTGACCCAAATAACCTAATTCCAGGAGCGAAGACTGAGGGTAAAGAAGGGACAACCGAGTTGCCTGATGATTTTGAGAATGTTAGTGGAGAACAAGCAATATACGCAAGTGAACGTCTAACCGAAGCCATTCTAGGAGCTAACACTAAAGCCGAGATGGACGACATCTTTAAAAGCTTTACGCCCGATCTCGTCGCAAAAGATGCTGCAAGTAAAGAAAAACGAGCAGCAGAGATGATCCAAATACTAGAAACCAGTGGGATGTCTGCTGAAGGTATTAAGAAAGCAATAAGAGGTGGAATCTTAGATGACGACACAAAATTATTAGCAATGAAACAAGCTCGGGCGGGGCAGCAGATTTCTATTATTGGGATGAGAACTTCCATTGATCGTCTGACAACAATAGGCGCTAAACGTGAAAAAGAATTAGCCAACTCTGCACCGGATCAATTAGAATTGCGTAAACTGACACTGCTTGCTACAGCGGAACAGCGGAGGTTAAAGTATTTTACGGCAACGCAAGCTGCTTACGGCACTGAGTTCTCAAAAGGTTTACTAGACCGTAAAAATAAATTTGTCGTATCTTTGCAAGAAAGCTTAGGAATTAAATCATCTGATCAAAAACTTGATGAAAGATACACGCGTGAAATGGCTGATGTTATTGCGGATGATGATGACTTAGCTGACGCAATGGCTGAGATTAACATCCAAGATACGGACAAAGCAGCCGAAGATTTACTGAGCGAAGCTGATGAGTTTATTGACCCGACTAAAGGACAGCCTACAAAAGATAAACAGAAAAGCATCAGCAAAAAGCGGTTAAAAGCCAAAGACAGTCTTACACGTCGAAAGGAATCCCTTGAGAAACAACTTGAGCTTAAACGAAAAAGAGCAGCAGAGTTATCAGGAAAAGACCCGGACGAAATAAAAGGAGAAGCAAAAGCCCCTGAGATTGAGGAAGATGGCGATGCCTTTAAGTTGAAGGAAGAGATACGATCATTGGAAGAGAAAATCAGTTATCACGATCAAGCCTACAGAGACGAGCAAGACATCATAACATTACGCGAAGAGGAATACTATGTGGATACTCTTAGTCCAAATGAATACAAAGCTAGAGTCACAGCTAAAGAGGCGTCTAAGAACCGCGCTGCCAAAGCTAAAGGAACCTCATCAACAACCGTCAAAAACCTTAAGAAGATTGTTAAATCCAAGGCCGACCGAAAGATAAAGATTGCCAAAGCAAAGGAGACCTTAGATTCCTTAAGAGCCGATCTGTTACAGAAAGGCAAAACAACCAAAGGACAATTAGATCCCTCTACCTTTAAAGTTGACCCGGAGATGGATGACATCCTTGCTCGCATTGATTCAGCCAAAAAGATGATCCGAGAAGAGAACGACATCCAAAAGGTTATTGAAGATGTGCAAGCTCTTTCAAAATTAACAGATCAACAATTCACCGATCTAAGCAACGCACAAGCAGCGCGACGAAAAGTCCTCAATACCACTCCTACCACGCGTCTTCAAGAACTACGGAGACAAAGAAGTGAATATGTTAACCGACGCAAAGACGCGATTAACGGAGCCGGTAGAGGATTCACTACAAAGAAAGCTTTTGATAACTGGTTAAAGACTCGTCCGGGGGACATGGAGAAAGGGTTTGATACCTTTATGAAGCGGATGATGTATGCTGCTGACGGAGAAAGCCCGTTAGATGCTTTTGTTAAAATTAACGAGATGTCTCAGATGAGCGGGTTTGATAAGTTCACTAACTTTGGTGTTCGCTTATTTCAGCGTAACCTTCTGTCTGGACCAGCAACTACCACACTGAACGTGTCTATGCCTCTTGCGGTTCGCTTATTAACAAAAATGGAACGCATTGTCGGTGCTGGCGTTGGCGCTATTAAAGGCGATGAAGCCCAACAACAAGTCTTTAAAGAAGCTTTGAAATTCCACCAACAAGCTGAAGACTTTAAAATGGTAATTAAAGCTGGAGCTAAAGGCACTAGAACCAAGTCCGATGTTGTTACAGGCGCTAACTCCCCGTTCACAGACGCTTCAAGTAAACCAAACATCGACGCGCTTGACCCTGAGCTTTACGGGGTGAATAAGGACAGCACCTTTGGTAAAGCAATGGGGTGGGTTAACACTTGGTTTAACCTTCCGTTTGCATTGAACGCGGGCGGTGACTCCATGAACAAAGCAGCCGCCGGATTATCTAATCTTCGCGAACGCCTAACCAACCACGTCCACACTGATAAGAACTGGGTCAACAAACCAATCGAGGCTAAGGAAGCGTGGGTCAAACAGACTATGAATAAAGCGTTTCTTGAGGATGGCGCTATGTATAGCGAAAGCCGGATTCACTCTGTCCTTGCGAAACAAGCGCGTGAGAATGTCCTTAAAGGGGAACAAGCTGGACAAGTGATTGACAACCCAATGCTTATCCCAAATGAACTTCGCAAGTTAACACTAGAGAATAGAGACAGCTTTATACGCGACCAAGATGCTCTTAAGTTAATTGAAGAAACCAGACAATTCACAAGAGAAGTAACCTTCACTGATCCTAATCAAGGTGAGTTTGTTAGTCTAGTAAACAGAGCTAGGGAGAAATTTCCTCCATTAACACTAATCCTTCCGTTTGTTAATACCCCCGCACAGATCCTTTCGTTTGGGTTAAAGAGAACTCCATTTGGATACGGGTATGAAAAAATCGCACCGTTACTTTCTAAGAAAGCAGCAGAACGTCGTGCTGGAATGGCAGCAATGAGTCCTATGCAGAAGGCTGAGTATCAAGGAAGAATGGCAACCGCTACAGCGGGAAGTGCTGCTCTTCTTTACTATGCCTACTTAAACAAAGATAAGATTACTGGAAGTGGACCACGTAACCCGGACGAGATAAAAGCACTCAGAGCTACTGGATGGCAGCCTAACTCATTTGTTATTGGTGATGAAGACAATCCAACCTACGTGAGCTACCAACGTCTTGACCCGTTTGCCACCATGATTGGAATTGCAGCCGACATCGCAGACCACATGACAATGAACCCGAAGCTTGAGCCTGGAAGTTCAGAATCACTTATGGCTTTAAGTTTCTCGATGGCTGAAAACATAACTGATAAATCATTCCTTCGTGGACTAAATAACGTCTTAAACGCTGTCCAGCAGCCTGAGATCTATGGGCCTAAGATTGGACGGGACATTGTTAGCGGAATGGCTGTGCCTATGTCTGTTAATCAGTTTAAGGATCTCGGCGAAAGCGAAGTTATGATTAGGGAGTCACGAAGTGTAGTAGACGCTGTTCTTCGCAAGCTTCCTATTGCCGCTGAAAAAATACCACCCAAACGGACATTCCTAGGGGAAGCGATTTACAAGCAGAACCCAGTGGGATTATTAGGTGTTATGAACCCGATCTACGTCTCTAGCAAAAAGAACGACAGTGTAGATAAGACAATCCAAGAGTTAGTCTACGGATTCTCCATGCCTTCAACAAACTTCATTGGAAACCGCGAGACTGATATGAGGGAATTCTATAACGCTGCCGGGGATCAAGCTTACGACCGTTTCTTGAAACTAACCGGAACAACTACAATTAAAGGACGAACGTTAAGAGACTCCTTAAAAGGTTTAGTTAATTCGCGTAAATTTAAAGCATTTACAAAATCCGTAAACGATGCCGGTGGTCAATCACAGCTTATTGATAAAGATCCCAGAGTTACAGAAATGAACAAAGTGCTTTCAGCTTACAGACGTAAAGCAAAGCGAGAGATGAGCTTAGAGTTTCCTGAGCTAATTCAAGCCGTTAAAGACATTAACACTAAGAAAAAGCAGCTTAATAAAGCAGCCGCTGAAGAACTTAACAACCCTATCCCAACCTTATAAAACACCATGCCTGACACAAGTGGACTATCATTCTACCAGACCGACGACCCAACAAGTAAATCAATTACCTATGGTTTTGACGTATTAAGCGCCGATGACATCACTGTTATTGCTATCGCTTCCAACGGAACCA
>JGI24004J15324_10000983_pt1 | contig 11396 bp, 15 predicted proteins | sample LinPmetageLP32_FD_15324 | JGI IMG/M metagenome (IMG submission 15324)
CAAGGGCAGTTCCACCCCCAGCACCATTAGACCACTGACTTCTAAATTGATTTATAACCGTTCCAAGTGTGCCGTTAATAGTTGTTTGATTAGCACTTGTAGCAGCACCACTAGGTAAAGCACTTGAACTTACTACAACAGCACCAGTATCACAAGCAGTAAAATCTTCACTAATAATTTGACTACTACTTAATAAACTTGCTAATGTGCTTTCAGTAGCAAAACCACTTATAGCACCACTACTAATATTAACATTGACCTTATTAGCAGAAACACAATCTTCTAATGTTTGTGTATTAGTTTTTACAGCATTTGTAGCAGTTAAAATATCGTCTTGTCTATTATAAATATTTACTAAATTTGTATTATTAGAACTTTTATGTGCTGCTAAATCTGTATCCATAGAAGCAACACTTAATTTAGTAGCATTTGAAGCAGTTAAAATATCGTCTTGTCTATTATAAATATTTACTAAATTAGTATTATTAGAACTTTTATGACCTGCTAAATCTGTATCCATACTTGCTACGGATAATTTTGTAGCATTAGAGGCAGTTAAAATATCGTCTTGTCGTGAATGGATATTACCCAAATGAGTATTAGTTGTATTTTTATGACTTGCTAAATCAAGTGCTATGACGGCATTGCTTAATTTAGTAGCGTTGTTTGCCGTTAAAATATCGTCTTGTCTATTATAAATATTTAATAGGTCTGTATGATTAGAACCTTCTAAAGAAGTTGCTTTAGTAGCAATAGTAGCAACTGATAATTTAGTAGCGTTGTTTGCCGTTAGTATATCGTCTTGTCTGTTATGAATATTTTGTAATTTCGTTTCTACTTCGTCTTGAGTTATATGTAAATCCCCTCCTACTTCTATACTCGCTTTAATATTAGCAGTATTAGTAGCAATAGTATCTAATTTTGAACCTAAAGTAGCAGTGGATAATGCGTCTTCTACTTTTAAATGCTGAGTATCATTACATTCAAGTTGATTATATTTAGCGTCGCTAGTCTTTTTCGCCATTATTAGAGAACCTACCATTTTATATATGATTAAGAAAGAAAAAAAAAATATTGAATAAATGTATATGTATCTTACGGTTAAAAGATTAAAAGAATTGATTAGAGGATATAACGCAAAATTTCAAATTAAGGGTTATAGTAAAATGAAAAAAGAAGAACTAATGAAAGCATTAAAAGAAAAAAATTATAAAGTTCATTTTAACGAAAAAAAGAAGAAACACGAATTACATCCTATTAAAGACCCACGACGAACACCTAAAATTAAGACCTAACTAATCAATATTGTATATGTTGTAATTTTTCTTGAGTTTCTGTATTAAATATATATTGTTTATCATAATTTAACATTTCTATTGCTTCTTTTAAAGTTTCGCAAGTTTCTTCAGTTTCTTCAGTATCCTTATTTATTATTAAGTATTTAGGTTCTGCTATTAAATCTAATTTGTCCTCTTCTATATATTCTAAATTTTGTATTTGATTTGCTAAGTATGTAAGCATTTTTTTCTCTTCTGTTGTTTCTAAACATAAATCATATTCCATTTGTTCTAATACAGCAGTTTTAATTATAGTATATTGTGTTTGTTTATCCATAATAATTATTAAGTATTCCTCTATAAATAAAAAAAATCAATTTTTTTTTTTTATTTTTCTCTATCTTTTAGTTTAATATGTTTAATCTTATGCTCTCTTTGTTCTTGATTTCTTATTAAAACTTTTTCAATAACCTCCCATACAACTTCTCTTGAATATAAATTACAAGCGTCTTTAATTTTATTACAATCTTCGCAAAGATAAGTAGTATAAATAGTAATACCGCATAATTTACAATCAAGCATATATATATTAAATCAAGAAAATTATAATCTGCCGTCGCCACCTCCTCCAGCATTTGGATTAGGTCTATTTCTTTTTTTAATTTGTTTAACTTGTTTGGGCGCTTTAAATTCGCCTTGTTGAACTTCACGAACTTTTCCACTAAGTCTATCTAAATAATCTAGTTGGAAAGCAGCATTTTTTTCTGCTTGTTCTGAAGCATAACTACTAATGGGTTTCGCCATACTTGAGGCAATAGTAGGTTTTTTATTTAATTCTCCGATATTGCCTTGACTTTTTGCTTTAAAACCTCCACGCCTTTTAGATGGAGTTCCAACATTCTTTTTCGGTGGGTCTTTATTTGGTTTCTTAATATATACAGTTTGTTTTACACCGTCTCTTGTATGAACTATTTTCTTTTCATAATCTGGGTTGTTTTTACGCTTAGCGTATTCTCTTTTTTTTTCCATTTTAATATTATATAATTAGAAAAAAAAATAAATAATTATTATATAATGAGCGATAATTTCAAAAAAAATAAACCATTATACAAACCAGTAAAATCAACTAAAAAAGGCAAAAAAGGTATGGTATATGTTAAAAAGAATGGGGCAAAACGCCTTATACATTTTGGCGATAGTTCAATGAAAGATTTTACACAACACAAAGACCCAGCAAGACGCAAAAATTATTTAGCAAGAAGTGGTGGTATAAAAAATAAAGAAGGGAAACTAACTAAAAATGATAAGAATAGTGCGAATTATTGGAGTAGAAAAATTAATTGGTAATTATATATGAAAGTATTAGAATTATTTAGTGGGACACATTCAATAGGAAAAGTTTGTAAAAAAAAAGGATTTGAAATTGTTTCTTTAGATAGGGATATGGGTGCTAAATGTCCTTTCGGTGGTGATTATGAAAGTGAAAACCACATTATGAAGGATATTATGGAGTGGGATTATAAAAGAGATTTTAAAGTTGGTGAATTTGATTTAATCACTGCTTCTCCAGTTTGTCTTTGGTGGTCTCTATTAAGAAATAGTTGGATAGGACGAAAGTTAAAAGGTATGAAAAGGGATTTAACAAAAGAAGATATTGAAAATGATATTCTGAAATTTGGAGTTCCTATGGTTGATAAAGTATTTGAAATAATAGATTATTTTAAACCTCAATTTTATTGGATTGAAAATCCTGCTACTGGAAGAATGAAAGAATACATATCACCACTTATTCCATTTTATGATATAGATTATTGTAAATATGGAATGCCGTATAAGAAAACCACGAGAATATGGACTAATATAGAGGGTTTTATCCCTAAACGATGTAAAAACGATTGTGATAGTATCGTTGAAATCAAAACACAAAAAGGAGATATACATACCCAAAGCAAAAAACAAATACAATCTCCTACAAGAAAACTTCACGAAGGGGTTATTAGTTATAAAAAACAAAAAGCAATTTTAAGACATAAAGAACAATTAGGACACACTTTAGTTGTAGGTCAAAAGAAAAAGAGGTCAAGCAATATTGAAAGATATATAATTCCAGAACCATTAGTGGAAGAATTAGTAGATATTACTTATAAACATAAAAATATTATTAGTGATTTTGGGGGTGGTAGTGATAGAAGAATGCGTTATAGAATTCCAGAACCTTTAATTGAAGATTTATTTTCTAATATTACTATATAAAATGAGTGATAGTAAAAAAATCCCAAGTTGGTTTAACCCAGAGGACAACACAGCGTCATTAAAAGTTATAAGAGAAATAGATTACAAATTATATTTAAAGGATGTTAAAAAGGGTATTACTAACAGTCAATATTTAAGAGGCAAACCTCCCAAAAAAGTAGCAATAATAAGAAAAAAAAAAGTATTACCAGCAACACCACAACCAGCACCACCTAGACAACCAACTCCCCCAGTAAAAGCAAATACTGGAACTGTTAATGTCGCACAGAGTGGCGTTCGTAGTTTATCTTCAATAACTCCTAAAGGTGGAGGAGGTGGAGGTGGCGGTGGCGGTGGCGGTGGCGGTGGCGGTGGCGGTGGCGGACCACCATACGGTGGCGGTGGCGGAGGAACACCAAAAGCAAAAAGAAAATATGTAAGAAAACCTAAAAAGGAAAAAGAAGGAGAAGTAATGAAATCTGTTTCTTCAAGAAAACCAAAAATGACTAATGCTTCAAAACAATCAAGTCCGAAACCAAAATCTTCTGCCTATAAACCAAGACCAAAGAGAGATATTACAAAAGTAGTAGCACCACCGAAGAGTGGGGCAAAGGTAAAAGCAGCAGTAGGTTCTATAGCAAAGAAAGTAGGAAGCGGAAAGGGGGTGAAGCAAACAGAGCAGTCAGCACCAGCAAGTAGAGGGCGTATAAGGGGTGAAAACACAGCACCAAAAGGAAAAGGACCACGAGCAACATATTAATTTAAAGACTTGTGATTTTCTATTATACTATTTATATCTTCTTGTAATCTTTTTATATCATTTCTTAATTTTTTATTTTCTCTTTCAACCTTTAATATATGGTGTCGCATTACTTCTAAAATAGCAAGTAATTCTTCAAATAATTCTTTAACTCTCATATATATTATATACATATAATATATAAATGCCTACTCCAACTAATAAATCTTTATACGCCAAAGCAAGAGCAAAATATTCTTCTATGAAACATAGTGCCTATAAATCTTCTTTAGTAGTTAAAGCGTATAAAAAAATGGGTGGTGGTTATAGTGGAGCAAAACCAAAAAAAACTGGATTAACACGATGGCACAAAGAAGACTGGCGAACACAAGACGGTAAGAAAACATACGACGGCAAAAAGGGTAAAATATTCAGACCTACAAAACGAATTACAAAAGATACACCAACAACAATGAAGGAATTAACACCAACTCAAAAGAAAAAGGCAATAGCAGAAAAAAAAGCAAAAGGTAAAGTTAAAAAGTATAAAAAATAATCTATATAATATATAAATGAGTGAAGAAGAAATGTTTATTAAAGAGAAGCAACCTAAGAAAAAAAGACAACTTACGGAGAAACAACTAGCAGGTTTAGCAAAGGGAAGGGAAAAAATGGCGGAAAAACGGAGATTAAAAAAGGAATTAACAAGTAAAAAAAAGGAATTAGAAAAATTGGATACAAAGGCAGTTAAAGATAATCAAAAAGAAGCAAAAACTACTAGGAAAGAAAAGAAAAAGGTTTTAGAAGAACAAGAAGAATATTTATTAAAAAAATCAATGGGCGATAAATCAAGTAATAAGTTTATAAAACTAAAAACTGGAGCAATTGGTAATTTAAAATCCACTGAAGAACTTTATGAATTTGAGAAGATTATGAGCGGTGTTAGTAAAGATATGGAAAGAAACCCAGAAGAACTATACAAATATTTAAGAGAACACGGAGATAGATTGATAGGAAAAACTAAAGAAAAACTGCGACCTATTAAGGAAGAACCAGAAGAAAAAAAACCTTCTATTAAATTAAGTATAGATGAGTTATAAATACGATAAGGAACAAAATTACGATTTAAATTTACCAGACGAACACGACGAAAAGAAAAAAAAAAAGAAAAAAAAGAAAGTCGTAAATGTTGAAAGAGATTTAAAGGTATATCCAATAGCAATAGAAGACGACAAACTTAATGAAGGAGAAGATAAATACCCATTAGTGTCTCCAGTCCATTTAATCCTATGTGTTGGTAGAGTAAAAAGTGGTAAATCACTTTTAATAAATAACTTATATTTATCTGAAAGATTTTATAAAGACGACTTTGAAACTAGAATTCTTATCAGTTCAACAGCACATAATGACGCTATAAATAAATATATGATAGAAGAATTTGATTTTGTTTTTGAAGAATTTAGCGAAGGTTTATTGGATAGTATAGTTGAATTAGTAAAAGCAGACGAAGGTAATGGGCGTTGGTTGGTATTATTAGACGATATTATTGGAGATGTAAAATTTAGTAGGGGAGGTAGAGTAGATGCTATATCTGCTCTTGCTAGTAAGTTCAGACACATAGGAAATGGGGAAGTAGAAGGTAAATTATCAGTATGTATTACTACACAGTATTTTAAGTATATATCAACTATTTTGAGAAATAACGCCACAGCATATTATATAATGGGTAGTTTTCCAGAAGCAGAAATGAAAAAAATAGGTGAAGCATTATCATTTTTTGGTGGTGGAGATAAACAGTTTATGGAAATATTTAGACGGTCAAGAGTAGAAGAATACGATTTTCTTTATTTATCAGTTCAAGAATTAGAAGCAAGAAGAAACCACGAAGAGTTAATATGGAGTAAAGCAGATGGTTTTCTATCTCCTTATGAAGGGGACGGAAAAGCAGTTGATTATAGCACAGTAGAAGATAATGTAAGAATGGAAAAGGAGGAAAAATAATTTTATAATTAAATAGTATAAATGGATTTCCAAAGTAGAATTAATAGTTTTAGGCAAGGTTTAAACGACCAGCAAGATAGTTATAATAGACTTGCTGCGAATACTTCGCAATTGGGGCGAACTTTACTTCCAGATAGAGTAGGCGCACATTTAGAATATATGGAAAAAATAGGTGGTTCTATGACTGGCGCATTTGCTGGATTACACGGAGGGATTAAAATTGCTAAGAAAATTAAAAAATACAGAGCAANTAGAGAAGCAAAGGCAAATAATCAACAANGTCCAGAAGGTCAAAGAGCAGCAGATACGGCAAGTGAAAAGGCAACTTCACAAACAGCAGAAAGAACTGTTAATGAAAGTGCGAAACTTCCAAGCGAAATGGCGAAAACCGAACAAAGCGGTTCATTGGATACTATGGGAGGAAGAGGTGAAGTTATGGCGAAAGTAAGTCAGCAAGGGGATACTCAATCATTAGCAACTGATATAGGAAAAAGTGGAGATTATGGAAGTGAAGCACAAGGAAGAGTTCTTGGTGGTGGAGGTGGAGCAAAACCACAACCAACACGACCAGCGGGGACAGCAGAAGGAGAAGGAGGAGGCGCACAAGCAGAACCACCTAGCGATTTGGATTTAATATCTAAAGAAGACGCAGAAAGTTTATTTAAAACTCCAGAAGATAATACACGAGGCATTATTCAACAAGGAGAAGAAGACCCAATAACAGCAGACGGCGGAGCAGACAGTCTATTATCTCGTGCTGGTGATTATGTAAGTAAGAAAGTAGGTGCTATGGTAGGCGACGCAATAGGAGAAGTAGCGAGTGAAGCAATCCCAGTTGTTGGAGAATTGGCGGGACTTGGTATGTTAATTCACGGTATAGTAAAAGCGCATAGACACGAAAAGAATGACCCAGACGCAAATACCACCTTATCTGCTCCTACTAAACAAGCAACAGAACAAGCAGGCGGTTTTAGTGCCGATATGTTTAAAGGGGGAAGTGGAATGGGTATTGTTTAATTTTTTTATTATTTTTTTTCTCTATTTACATTATAATATGAACTTCAATCTGATTTCACCAGAAGGCAATGGATTTAATTATAATGTAAGGTTTAATGAACCTATAGTAGTTCCAGAAAATGCTTCTGTCTCTATGAATTGGGCGCAATTTGAGCGAGACCAAACCATAAGGTTTGCTGAAACTCAAACAATAACAGTTAATCCTAAAAAGGTTCTTCCTCATTGGGATTATCATAATAACGGCGACAAAAGAATAAATGTAGGGGGAAACGATATATATAGGTTAAATGGAGTAGCAAGAAACAGCACTGATTTAGTGTTTTATATAGAGGCAGGAACATATACTTTAGGAGAATTACAAACTAAAATAAATCAAAAATTAGGAACTAAAACTGCTGGAAAAGGTATATGTAGTGGTCGTGTTATTTTAAGAGATAATTTTGACGAACCAATACCAACAAATCCTTCACTATCAATGTATGATATGGATTTAGTCATACCTCCTAAATCTAATGATAATACTTTTTTGGAAGTTGGTTTTACTAAACAAAATACACACACAACTCACGCTTACCACCCAACTAATAAGAAAGCAGCAAATATAGGTGGCGGAAACGGTTTATATTTTAATACACACGGAGCGGGGGACGGAACTTTTACCGCATTAACTGGTGCTACTAATGTTGATAGTTGGAAATCGTATGCTATGGGTAGTTTAGATTATATACATACTGGAACACACTTTAATCAATATACAAGTGCTGTTGATGGAGTTCCTAACGCCTACAAATTAAAAGACGGAGGATTTGACGAATTGGAAAATCTTAATACAATTGTATTTACACCAAATAAAGTTTTAGGAGAATTAAAAGGAGATTTATATTTAGGTCTATATAGTGAAGCGTATGCTGGTGTTATGGAAGACGGCGTAGCAAGTCATTTAGGAACACAAACCGACACACAAAGAACAAACGGTGCTACATTAATACCATTTCAAACAACTGGAGAAGCAGATAGTGCCTTTGTTCCAATGTCTTATTTTGGTGTAAGAATTATGGGTGAAACTTCTTGTGCTGCTGCTACTAGTATTGGACCATTAGGAAAAGTTGCTATACAAATTTATTCACCACATATAGGCACAGCAACGAACAATTGGGATACAAATATAACTGAAATGAAACAAGATGCCGCTACATTTTCATTAGAAAATTTATTTAATGGCGCACCTCCTAATACAAATTTTTCAGTTGGTATTCAATCATATTACGATAGAGGAGCAAAATTCTCATATAAACACGGAAGTCATAAAGGTAAATTACACTTCAGAGTTTTTGTAATGTTTAACAACGGAGCAAAAAATGTGATATACGATACTAATACTAAATTCCCTCATACTTCCGTTGTTGCTGACGGTTCAGACAACTATGGTTATGACCCAGCGTTTATGGAAAGTATGAACGCAAAATATGTAGAAGCAGTAAATAATGCTGGTAATCTAAACTTAAGTCAAGCAAGAGCAAGTGGTTTTCCATTTACTCCTATGGTTGCTTCAACTCACCAAGGAGAAGGTGGTGTATTAGATTATGTAAGTTATACTTTACCTTCTTCTGTAGGAGATTTAAACAATATGACTAATACACATTTATTGGATTATAGTTTAACTTTTTCAACAGCACTCGCCCAACTAGTAGTAGATACTTCTTCTCCTTTTGAATTGGCGGAGAAATCGGCAAGTTATGTAGATTTCGGAGGCGCTTTAGATTTCTTAACTACAACTTATGGAAACATAAACAATATACCTACATATCAAAATGAATTCTTTTATAGATTTAATAGTTTAAATTCTCCTGCTGCTTTAGATAAATATTCAATCGTATTAAATGGATTACCAATTAAAAGTTATAAAAATACTAATGATAAATCTAAGAGTGGATATAGAAAACCTATTTTAGCGTCAATACCAAAACCATATAATGTAGCACCTCAAGCAGATTTTACTGGAAATATTGTTGGTTCGTATCAAGCAAGTTTGGGAATAGTTAATAGGTTAAGTAATCAAGCATTGACTACAAATAATTTTGATATATTAATATTAGATATGGAAACTGATAAACCAGCAGAACAAATAACTAAATCTATAGTAAATTTTACAATAACTGCTGAATAAAAAAAAAACTGTAAAAATAAAATCTTTTTATAAAGTATAAAATGCCTATTATTAAGAAACCCTTTTCTCTTGCCCCTTTAAATGATAATCCAGCAGTCTTAAGTGCTGGAACTGCTGCCTCTCAACTTTCAGTTGCTGGTGGTTTTTCTCATAAAGGAGGTTTTCCAACTATTAAATTCTCAATTGCTCCACAACCTGCCCTATTAGAAATGGGTAGTCTAAAACTTGTAGGACAATTATTAATTAAAAAAGCAAATAACGATATTTTAATAGCACAAAATGACGCTGCTGTATATGCTAATGGCGGTGATAATACTGGTGTTAATGGTAGAGGCGGAACTATAGAAGAAACCGACGCAAATATGGTTAATCAAACTGCTATTAATCTTCCTAATTGGGGAGGTGTAAAAAATTGTATTGATAAAGTAGTAATCCAAAGTAAAAAATCGCTTATTGAATTATCTTCAGTAAATAACTACGGACAGTATGTAGGACTTACAGAAGCATACTCTAACAATAGCGACGACTACACACAAGTTCCATTAATTAAGTCATTGAGTGGTGGTAATCACGCCGAATATACTAATAGACGAATTAACACAACTGCTACTAGTGGAGATACTAACGCACATTCCCTCGCTAATACCAATGATAGAATGATAGGTCAATTTTTCAGTATCCCTATTCAGATAGATTTAATGAACCAAAACGACTTATTTTTGGATGATGATTATCTTGGAGGAATGCTTATTACACTTCATTTAGCAAGTGATAATGCCGTATTTAGCAATAAATGGGGAAGAACCAATGGTGCTACTACAATTGCTGCTAATGATATGAGTGGATTGAATTATGTATTAAAGAATATTAGATTAGAAGGTAGATATTTAGTTCCAGACCAAAACGATATGGCGAATATTCCACCAGTAATGAACCTTGAAAGTAGATTGAACTTAATTAATGATATTCACTCTTCAGTAAATGCTAATGCCTATACACCTCAATTACAATCTGTTAAATCAGTAGTTAATGTGTTTTTAGACAACGACCAAACTAATACATTTAATAAAAATTCTAATAACTTTAGAATGCCTCCTGGTATGGATGGTTATCAACAAGCAAGGAATGGTTTAAGGTTTCCATATAACTATGAAACCAATAACAAACCTAATACTCAATCAGTAGTAGAAAATGTTAGTGGGGCAGCAGTAGTTGGTGCTAGTGATGAAAAAAATTTATTCTTCCCAGCACTAGCATACGGAACTGCTGAAGTTAGAAAGCAGTTTGAAGCGTCAATATTGAATGGTGGTTCTCCATACCATACAGTCGCAGGTTTAGAATTAACTAATGAAGCACTTAAAGCAGACATACAAGACGCTTTACCAGTTGGAGCAGATACAGCACTAAATAACAATCTTGCTGCTGATTGTGTAGGTATTGGTGCTGACTATACATTAGGTATAGGAATGACCCAACAGTTCGTAAATCAAGATTATAACCTTACATTGAAAAGTAAAGTAAATACTGGTTCAGCATTAGTTAGTAATATCAGAAATGGTAGTGCTGCCGCCAATCCACTATTAGAGCAATCCTTTATTAGATACTCAAGTCAGTTTGATACTCAGTCATTAGTTAAAGTAATTTAATTATTGAAAGACCATAACAGCGTCTTTATAAATTTTTTTGTATTGTTCGTAAAACTTTTCTTCCTTAAGTGCTTCAATATCTATAGGTTTTGTTTTATATTCACATTTTATATGCTTAAGGTATTTAGTTTCTACTATAAAACTAAAGTATTTGAAACCATTAGATTTACCACACTTCTTTAGGTGTGTAATCATATTAGGTTTAGTAATAGAGTTATTATATAATCCAGTTGCGAAATCGGTTGATAGACAAGACATAATTATTCTGTATTATCCAAAATAAAAAAAATCAATTTTTTTTTCGTAGTCCGTAAATT
>JGI24004J15324_10000984_pt1 | contig 11390 bp, 17 predicted proteins | sample LinPmetageLP32_FD_15324 | JGI IMG/M metagenome (IMG submission 15324)
AAAGATTTCATTATGTATGTCTATCTTCATTTGTTCAACTCCTTTTGTTAATTGCTTCATAATTCAGTATAGCATGGATGGTAATACCGTCAACCTCCCGTAGAAGTCGCATAGAATGGGGTGTTTTTTGACTATGACTATATCTAGTAGTTGGTCTTACCGAGTGGCACTAGGGATAGTCGGCTTTATATTATATAATATCACCCGGTTGACCCAATCGAGATCCGTGCTAAAATGAATTATGATTAACGATACAAAGGAGTTGAAATATGTATAATAAAATAGATTACGAAAATAAACACGGAATGATGGTGGGCTACATAGATGGTTCACAGAATGTGAGTGCGGTGCAGACTGGTTGGGACATCAAACCAGAAGCATTATCAAAATTATTACTGGACAAGTACCCTACCAAGGAGGATGCGATGCAAGTCGTTGATTCACCCTTGTTGGTGCCAGTGTTCAAGAAAGACGATTACTGTTATGTTGATGAGTTTGGTGACGTTATCGAATCAAACCTATCTTGGAACAAGGAAGTGATGAGAAAAGACATTGGTCATCTGTTCCTGTTCATGAAAGGTACATGGCAATATTCAGACAATGGTATTGACTGGGAACCAGCCAAAGAGGCGTTCGTAGATACAAGCGGAGTGGCCATTGAAAGCATCAGAGAAGTATTAGAAGTGGAGAAAGCATAATGACAGTAGCCATACAGACCAAATCAGTACAGGAAATATTCGAGGAGATGACGGAGTCATACACCCTGGGAGAATACCTAGACGGGCATACCAACTACGGTGAGGATGCCTTGATGAGTGCAGACAAGTTCGCGGACAGGTTCCAACACATCTGTTTTGGATTTGGATACAGGGAGGCCGAGATCATACCACAGAAGCATGAAATAAGAGAATGGTGCCAGGAGCACCTGGACAAATTAGAAAGTAAATTCAGATGAAAAAGAAAACAAAGAAAATAATATTGGAACTGTTAGATTTCTGGCCAATGACCATAGTGGTGCCAGCGATGTTGATACTGATATTGTTCGGACCATGGATCATGTCATGATAATATCATCGATATTTGGTTTCATTCTGACCGTTGTAGGTGTGAATGAGACGGCGGTTGTAGGATACAAGATATTGACCACGGCCAATAACATACAAGAGAAGAAGGAGCAGAAACTATTGAAGGCATCCTTGCACGAAGAAGCCCAACAGATTTTAAAAGATGTAATAAAGGAGGCAGGCGAATGACAGTAAATGAAACACATAAACACACCTTCGCGGTAGCAGACCTAGGAGACGCAGACAACGACCAAGACAGAAGCATAGTACCAGATATCCACTCTGCCCTAAAGCGACAGGGAATAGATGGTGTGGTTGATGGTGACGAGATGAATCAGACCATCTTTACCGTTTGGACCTACTCACCAAGAGATGTGGTCGAAGAGGCCTTGAAGGCCGATGGTATCGAATTAGAAGATTAACTATCTTTTAGACTTAACAACTTTAGACTTGATGGGTGCCTTGGCACCTATTCTTTTGGCTACGGACGAGCCTTTGTTCTTGGCCTTTTTGATTTGGACGCCTTGTAACCTTTTTGATCCTGCACCAGACCTTTTGGTCATGGCCAGTTTCTTGCCTGCTATGCCGGCCTTGGCCTGACGCTTCTTCCTGATCTTGGCCGACTTCTGTGGATCTGTCTTTTGGAAACAGGTGCTGGGTTTGGCCACGATACGGCCTTTCCTTGGGCCACTTGAGCATCTGAATCCTTGCTTGGGTGCCTTGCCTTTGGTACGCCTTAGAATTTGGCTGACGCCTTCCGCGATGGCTGAATGATCCGGATGGGACTCAATGCTGTCAACCTCCAGTGCCAGATTGTTTTCTGGTACTATATCTTGTGGCACTACATCTTGTGTCTGATTGCCCTGGATGGCACTAGATATTGTGGCACTAGATCCTGTGTCTTGTGATTTGGTTGGCACTAATGTTATTTCAGTGATCTTCATACGAGTATTTATAGACCTTACACCTAACTAAACTAAACCTTACTAATGCTTAACCTAATGCTTATACTGATGCTTATACTGATGCTAAAACTAAAGGACTGATAACATTTTGTTACGGTTGCTACATTCTGCACAAGATCAACTTGACACGGACGGATGTGTTAAATACAGTTGCAATGAAGATATTCGAGATCTACAACACAGACGAAAACATAGGACCAGCACCGGCCAGTGCCTGTAGCAGGCCAGCAAAGGATCTACCAGCGTCGTGGATATCATCCTGCAAGTCCCAGGGTAAAAGGAAACGTAGCGGCAATCGTAATGAGAAAATAGGTGGCAAGACCATGAAGGTCAGTGGNAAGCGTATCAAAGGCCGTAAGTACGGTGGGCCAACACCAGACTATTCAAAATAATCTCAAAATANTAGAACCTAATAGCGAGCCAATAGCGAGCCTTCTCGGTAGAGATCCTGTGTGACGCAGTGTACCCCACCATCCCAGAACCATCTGTGTCTGAAAGGTGTGATCACAGGTGTTATCCTGTGTTTCTCCAGGAAGTCGAACACCTGTTTGTTATAATTGTTGACCAGTATGGTCTCCTGATCAAGAGAAAGCATGTTTACCTCGAACACGGTCTCCTCAACGTAACCAACCCAGTCCTTGAAGTAAGTTTCCACGTACTCTGAGAAGTCGTCGCTGTCCTCTTCTCCCGGCACCCACCACTTGCCACCGTTCTTCTGTTTGACCTTACGGAACGGTGACATCTGGTCCCAGTACTTGTCTTCTAGGTAGCACACGTCCCACCCTGGGAACTTCTCCTTGTAGTTCTGTATCTCGAACATTGTGACTATGCAACCAGGCTTGGGCACACACCAGGTGCAGTCTCCGTGCCCCTCGTGTTCCATCACATCAACATTGAAGCCTTCATTGCTCCATTGCTTCTCATACTTCTTGACCAACGCACTTTCCCTCCAGGTGGGCCTGTTGGTGCCCCAATGCATGGAGTCGCCCAGCCTGTGTATGAAACTTGTGCTGATCAACTTCTGTTGTTCACACTCTTCGACTATGACTTTGTTGTCGATGTTGGCCAATATGGATTTGTATTCAGGTCTGTTGTTGTTGACATACAGGGTCTCGCCTATCACCGCCATGTCATCTCTGGGTTGGTTGGCAGGTCTGTGACTTACGTCTGATTCCACAATGTCTGGACGCAGTGTTTCAACACCGGCCTTGTTAAGCACATCACAGAGGTTCTGGTAATCCTCTTCGGTCTCATCCAGTATCCTGAAAAGAACATCTTTGACCTTCTGATTCTTTATGTGCTTGAACTGTTCCTTGTTGTAAGTCCTGCCCACAATACAGGTCTTCAATGGATCGAAAGTGGCGTAGCCTTTTACTTTCATTTGATCTCTATCTCACTGACATCTGGATAAGGCTTGTAGGTGTGCTCGTAGTGGCCTGCGGTGATGTAGTTCTCCAACAGCAGGGTCGCACTTTCGCACTCCTCGTATCTCATCATGTAATGGAAGCCTTGGTTGAACACCTTCTGGTCTGCCCAGTTCGGGTGTGATAGGTCTCGTCCATCATAACTCATTGCTTTTAATTTTTTGTAGTGTTCCTCATTGTCCAGTAATATAGCACCGCCCCTCACGTTGTCCAACGGTTTGCTGGGACCGAAACTCAGGCACTGGTATTGGCCACGCCTGTACATATCAGGCTTGAGGCATCTCGCACTGTCCCAGACCGGTGTTCCGAGGAACTGGTATTCGTCCTTCCATGGTGTCGATGAAAGTTCATACTGCACACCAAGGAGTTTCATTGTCATTGGGATACTGATGTAGGTATAGGTTGAGAAACGACAAGTCTTTATCCCCAACAGCCTGAAACAAAGTTCGATGGCGTGAGTGCAACAGTCTGTTGTGACCACATATGGTGCACCTGTGAAATCAGATAGTACCTGTTCGAAGTTTTCAACTGATCCTGTCATAAACTTTTTCTGCCCACTGTTGATTCTGTTCTATGGTCATATGATTTATAGTGCCCTTGCTCCAATTGTCCTTGCCACCACTGAAAGCAAACATACTTTCATCGATGAAAGTGCCTGTGTTCAGTTTGATACCTGCGTCCTTGCCTGCTGTTTCAAATGGTCTGAAACTCCACATCTGCACTATCTCACTGTTGACCTTTGACAGGATGTTGTCGTCATAGTGTTTCAACGCATATTCATATGCCATCTCATCCTTGTCATAGTTGTGTAGGTGAATCCAGTATTGGTCTAATGCCTCGTATATTTTTGGATCAACACCTTCCAGTGGTTCAGTGTTGGCACTCAAGATGTGTTTGGGATGGTAGAGCCTGTAGGGTTCAGTCCAACAGAATATGGATATGTCTGTAACTGTATTCTGTTGTATCAATCTGTTGTACTGGAAGAACACACTCCAGATGCTCCTGCCTGGATTACCAAACCATCTGATCCTGTCTGCACCCAACTTCTCCTGTAGGATGTTGCACCAACTCTCGGGTTGGTTACTGGCACAGAAACTGTCTCCAAAGAATCCTATCGACTTCATACAGTGATAATTATCTACGTAGATTTGACACCACCACAATGACGAGCACAATAAAATTATTTGCAGAATATGTTTCCTGGCTGAATCGAAGCGAAATGGAAATTCTATATCCCTATTTCGATAAGGTCACTGCCTTACCAAAAAAAAAGGAAGATATTGTTTTCTACGTAGACTATCATCCCGAACTTGATTTTGGAGACTGTGTCAAACGACTGTCTGCCAACACACTTGCATACATCAAACAAAATAAGTCAAAGGTCCTCATAGTAACTGAGGGGTTCGACATGTTCGGAAACATTCCTGAGATCTTTGAACATCACAATAACGTGCTGGCCGTGCCATATTGGAAAATTTTATCTGAACTTGCATCTGAGGGCATAAGCGAAGAACAACTATACATCATCAGTCATAATCACGGCTATGATGATGAGATCCGGCAACTTGCATCTCGTGAAGTGAAATGGCTGGGTAGCACATATGATGTCAAAGCCAAATTCCTGTACTTCAATCCATACCTCGCCCTTTACACAGAAGGTAATATGATGGAAAAAGATCCTGCCCAGATAAAGTATCTATTCAGTTCGCTGGCCAATGGAAGGCCATCCATGCACAGGTACGACTTCACGAAAAAATTGTTTGATAGTGGATTGGACGCACAAGGCAAGATCTCGATGGTCAAGATGGAGGGATCGGATCTGGAGTTCAACAAAAGGCTACCAATAGTGTACGACGACAGCCACAACCAATGGATGTATAGGAAGGATGAGGACTACTTGTTCAGAGACACCTGCGTATGGGTCAGCAATGAAACTTTCTTGAATCAACCCAACATCAAAGGGTATTCTGAAAAAACTATCAAGTCGATCTATTACAAGTCTCCATTCATCATCAACGGATGCAAGGGACTGCTGGAACTACTTAGACAGGACGGCTTCCAGACCTTTGACAAGGTTTGGGATGAATCATATGACAAAATGTCAGGGATTGATGACAGGCAAGACTGCATAATTGAAGTGTTCAAGTCCTTGAAGGCGAAAACTTTCCAACAAATATATGATGAAACCCTGCCCATTGTGACACATAATTACAATCACTTGATGTCGATCGATGCTGGAGAAAAAATAAACAAATTCTTCACAGCATAATTACACATATGAGATACTCTTTCGACGACTGGAATGGCAAGCAAGGCACACTGCCTGTGAAGTGGTCTGCCGACGACTATGAAAGTCTACCGTGGTACGAGAATCCAGACAAGCGACAAGGCTTCACCACCGCAGAAGAGAATTATAGCATATACAAGGAGAGGGTTGGATGCCTCATACCCAAGTTCGAAGAAGTGGGCAAAGGCGTATTCATCCCGGCCGAGGTAGATACTGTGTTTGGATACGTTCTCGAACACTTCAAACTGGATGATCCTGTTTATGCATTTGCCAAGTACACGCCTGGATTGATACTGCCATGGCACCGAGACAACTATCCAACCTATGCAAGGAACAAGAAGGCCAGAGTGGAAGAGATAGTGAGGATTATGGTTTTTCTACATGACCCAGCACCTGGACATCAATTATGGATCGAGGACAAGTATTGCACAGGACCATCGGGCTCGTGGTTCAGTTGGCAAGGTGCAACCAAACACATGGCCGCTAATCTTGGTGAGTCTTCAAGATACGTGATACAAATTACTGGTACAGTGCCAGGCTAGTCATATCTATTCCAGTCTATTGCTCTTTTCCAACTTGTTGTCTCAAAATGTTTCTTGTTGTGTTCTAGAACATCCTTGAGTTGATCATAGACGTAAATTGGATCCATCAAGCACAGTTCTTGCATGGAATCTAAAACGGCACTCCATCTTTGTTGTTTGTCCTGTATCAAATCATAACTTTCATCGATAACCTTGTCAAATGTCTTAAAGCCTAGTGAACGGAATGCTTCAAGATGTTTCATGGACCCAAACATCACGAAAGGCCGTTTGGCTATAATCGGCTTGGCCTCCTTCTCACTGAACATGGCAAAGTCATCATGGACGACTGTTTCTATCATCGCAGAATACTGTGTTTGATTGTAGATGTCAGGATCTATGAGATCACTGAATCTGATCTGAGTCTTGCTCCTGTCTCCTATGGTTTCGGCGGTGTGGACTTTTGGCCTCATCACACTCCAATACCCTTTTTCGGTATCCTTTCCAAAGTATGTTAAGAAAGTTTTAGATTTGACCTTATGCATACTGATCAAACTGTGCAATAGATCCTTGTTGGCATTTTTCTCTCCTAACAGCAAGTCCCATAGTTTGTTGTTGGTTTTTCTATGGCACGGAATAAGTTTTGAAAGTATTTGTTTGCACTTGTCGTTTTTTTGATACAACAATGGACCGGCCATGAACATGTCATTGGTATAGTTGAATGATGCCTCACATTCCTTCAATGGCACAAGATTAGATTCAAATGTGATGGGTTTTCCTTTGAATTCATTCATGAAGTCTACCACGGTCCTCCAATTGCCATTCTCTTGATACATGATGCCAGGTTGTAGAAACTTTACCACAACAGAATCGTTTGACTTCAAAATATCAATTATCTTTTGCCTAATAATAGTGACTTCATCGGTGTTCCCTGCATCTGAGTAAATGATTTTCATAAACCTATTTAAGGATAATGTATGCCTTTAAATACAAACATGCAAATATCCACTAGCAACGAATATGGTAAATTGAAATCTGTCATTGTCGGAAGTGTCAACAACATGTCCTGGCCCGCTGACGACAAGGAATTCAACACCAGTATAGATAGGTCAACTTACCCAACTACCTTGATAAGAGGAGCGATTCCAGATGCAGTGAAGCAAGAAGCCACAGAAGATTTAGAAAGACTTGTGAACATTCTAGAAAATAAGAAAATTAAGGTTTACAGGCCTTTGACAACTAAACCACACTGGGCCTATTCTGCTAGGGACATAATACTCACGATAGGTGACATGGTGATACAATGTCCAACTCCATTTGATAGTCGTGCCGATGAGTTAGAACTGTATCCATTCTTAAATGACTGCAAACCTGTTAGAGCGCCGAGGCCTCGCAACAGTAATGATCCCTGCTTTGATGCCGCAAATATTTTGAAAGTAGATGATAAGTTAGTTTATTCTTTGTCCCATTCGGCCAATGATGCAGGTGCAGATTGGTTGCAAAAAACTGTTGGTACTGCATATGAAGTAGTCAAATGGAAAGTCGTCGATCATGAAATCACACACATTGACTCTACACTATTGACTATCAATAAAAATACTGTTATAGTTAATGCATCAAGGGTGAAAGAACAAGACTTACCAAATTTTATGCAGGATTATAAAAAAATATGGATAGATGATATCGTGTCGCGAGACTTTGATCATTTTCCTTATGCATCCAAATGGATTGGAATGAATATGCTTTCGCTTGATCCTGAAACTGTGTTAGTGGATGAGATTCAAGTTGAATTAAAGAAAAAACTAGAAGAAAATAATTTCAATGTAATACCAACTTCGATGCGTCAATCAAGGACACTAGGGGGTGGTTTTCATTGTGTCACCAATGATTTAGTGAGGGAATAATGTTTGGATTAGATAAAAAAGTTATTTGGGGTACCAAGATAGGATTCATTGGACTTGGCAAACTGGGAATGCCTTGTGCCGAGGCCATGGTCAAGAAAGGATTTGATGTTGCAGGATTTGACATCTTGCACAAGCAAAGTACCTATGTGGAAATACGTGAGTCGATAGAAGACGTCTGCAGGGACAGAGACATTGTGTTCGTGGCAACACCCACCCCACATGAGGATGGTTACGATGGGAGAGAACCTACCAGTCACTTACCTGTGAAAGATTTCAACTATGACGCTGTGAAAAAGGTTTTGACCAAGTGCAACAAACACATGGGCCCGGTACAGACCTTAGTGTTGATATCCACTGTGTTACCTGGAACCTGTAGGAGAGAATTACAACCACTAGTGACCAACACCAAACTGATGTACAATCCTTACCTGATAGCCATGGGCACTGTGGGGGAAGACATGATCAATCCTGAGATGATAATGATAGGTTCCAAAAACGGAATGGCAGGTACAAACTGCAAGATCAGATCAGAACTGCTAGAAAGTTTCTACAACCAAGTGTGCGACAACTTCCCACGTGTGGAGATTGGAACATTCGAAGAAGTTGAATCTATGAAGATATTCTACAACACATTCATCAGCAACAAGGTTGCACTGGTCAACATGATACAGGATGTTGCTCACAAGTTAGGTTACATAAACGTTGACGTGGTCACTCAGGCACTTGCTAAAAGTACAAAAAGAATTATTAGTCCGGCATACATGAAAGCCGGCATGGGAGATGGTGGTGCATGCCATCCAAGGGATAACATCGCGTTGCGTTGGCTGGCCAAGGAACTTTCTTTGGGATACGACATGTTCGAAGGTATAATGACTGCACGTGAACAACAAGCGGAGACTATGGCGAAAGCAATACTGACACATGGTAAAAACATATGGTTCTCGTCCGACACTTACAAACCTGGCACAGATCTTGTTGATGGTTCCTATAGCCTATTGGTTCAACACTATGTCAAGAAACATGGCGGCCAGATCGTTCATGGATTTGACACGCCCGTGCAGGTGATAGTAAGAGTTCACGAAACGGATATGGTAACAGCAGACGAAAAAACCGTGATATTTGATCCATGGAGGTCATACCCTAAAGCGGCCAATGTAGTGTATTATGGCGCTCCACAAGACTCAGCACAGACCTGATCACAATTATTTGTTTTCCAGGTTGATCTAATTTTCTCAAAGTCATTTAAGTGTACCTTTGGTCTATCCACATGGCCGAACCCATGATGACAACAAGGAAACAGTTCGCCCTCACTGTTGACATACACACTGCCATCGAGATGTTCACAAACCAACTTAGGATTATCGTAGGTTGGCGGGTTGATGTTAATTGGTTTGTATCTCATCTTAAGATATTTGTCTACATCGAAGTCTGTTGGCTGTGCATCTGTGTCTGGAGGCAGTATCCAGTGGCTGATGCTCTTGTCAGGCTGTATCGCGGGCATGTTGTTCCTCCCAACGTCCATAGAAAAGAAATCTTTGAAACCTAACTGCTCACTGAGCTCTTTGGCCTGCTGTATCTGATCCATATTGTGCTTGAACTTGATGAATTGCCAGGTTGCCAATCCGCCTTCCGATATGAAAGACATCACACGCTCCATTAGTTTATGCCACTTGACCCCTTGTCTGTACAGATGATTAGTGTCTTCAAGTCCGTCTATGCCGAATGTGATTTGGACTTTCTTACGTGCCAGGCGTTTATAATCCTCAATCTTTCCTATCCCTCCATTAGTGGCTATTGAAACATCTATGTTGTCAGGACAAAGATCTACGATATGAGGGCTCATCATGGGATCACCATGATTGCCACAGTACAAAATAGATCCAACATCAGGGAATTGTTCCAGTATTTCTCCTAGCCTACTTGGATGCAGATGGGCCTGTGTGTAGAATCCTTCTAAGGGATAGCCATAGGCATTCCTGGGACAGCCAGGACAGCGGGCATTACAATGGCTCGATGCTTCGATGTGTAGGTGTGTGACAGGCATTACCATATTTACATAATAAGTACTTACATATTGAAACAGATGGAGCACTGGAACCAAGGAATATATAGACACAACAATCTTGTATACCATAGGTCCAATAAATGTGCTGGCACTTTCTTTTCAGAATTTTTTTCCGACCATGGATGGAAACCAGTATCCGATCCAAAATCGATAACACCAACAGACGTAAATTTTGGTATTTTGATAGATCCAATAAAACGTCGAGCAAAAGCAATCACAGAAAGAATATTCATGGCAGGAATGCAGGAGTACATCGATCACAAGTCCTTCCAAATATTCATTGAAGACATCTGTATAGTTGACGAACACATAATTCCCTATAGTCATCAATTCAAACAAATGAACAACCTCACGCTGTTCCGGTTGGAACCTGGAATCTCTCAAAAATTAAAAGAATTTTGTGCAGATCACGGATCAAACATAAGTCTATTCGATGAAAAAGATGATAAAATTAAAAAAAACGGTTCAAATATGGAAAAACTTACGGTCTATGCCAAAGTCGTTGAGTGTCTTAAAACACCACTGTTCAATGATATTTTCAGGGACGATATATGTATGTTTCAAGATCTAAAACAAAGATAATAAATACAGTGTAATAAGCGTTTATAAAGGATTATTAAAATGGCAAGTCAATTTCATCATAAGAGATATTTCCAGATACGGAAAAATGATAGCAGTCTCATTACGTTCGACGACACAGATGACGCCGTGGCACAGATTGCATTTACTTCTGCCTGGAATACAAACAGTCCAACATTGACCTACGCCTTGGCTGATTCAGATAAAACATTGGTCATGACGATTAAACACTCAAGCCTAGACAACCAAACTGGATGGAAGACCGCGATCGATAACCTTTACGAGGAGGATAGATCAACTTGGCCATGGGCCGGGGACGATTCAACAGTCACGGTCGAACACTTCAAAACTGAATGGTTACACGAAGACGGTTCAGTATCATTCACATCCAATTTCTAACAGTCACAAAAAAAGGGCGATACATTTCTGCACCGCCCCTTTGAATAAATGATTAATTACGCAGAGTAATTAATTACTTTTCTACCTGATTTCTTTAATAAAGAAATGATGTTTGACTTCATAGTCAAAGCAGAGTTCTTAGGTGCAACACCTAATACTTCTACTGTAAAGTCCAAACCTTTTGA
>JGI24004J15324_10000985_pt1 | contig 11388 bp, 5 predicted proteins | sample LinPmetageLP32_FD_15324 | JGI IMG/M metagenome (IMG submission 15324)
AGACGACATGGGATTACTCATGGATAGAATAGATAAAATTGGTGAAAAGCTTGACAAACTCTTTGAAGTTAAGTAAAATAGGTATATAAGTATGAAATATAAAAGTAAATCAAAAAAAAGATTAAAGGAAAGAGCTAAGTTTAATAAAGGTAAAAGAGTTGGTTATGCTCGAGGTGATGATGTAACTTCTAAAGCTGAACCTGTAGATGGTTTTACACCACGTAGTAGAGGTAACAGTAGAGGTAGAGACGAAGTTGGAGAAATACCACCACCTACCCCAGCACCGACCCCAGCTCCAACTTCAGCACCTAAAACACCAGAACAAATAGAAGCTGAAGAAGCAGCAAAAGCAAAACAAATAGCTGATGATGCAGAAAAAGCAAGAGTAGCAGCTGAGAAAGCAGAAAAACTAAGGTTAGCACAAGAAAGAGAAACAGAAAGACTTAGATTACTTGAAGAAAAAAGAGTAGCAGGTTTAACACAACCAGAACAAGATCAAGAAACTATAGCTGGGGGAGAAGCAGACGCTGCAGAAGCAGCTGAAGCAAAAAAAGCAGCAGACATTGCAGCAAAAGCTGCTGAGTTAAGAGCTTTAAAAGATAAAGAAAAAGACGATAAGTTTTTAGCTGAACGAAAAGCTAGGATGAACGAAACTGGCGAACGTGCTCAAGACCTTGCAGCAGGTAATATTCCAGATACAATACCTACAATACAAACTCCTACTGGTATTGCTCGAACAGGTACAGAAGCAACAACAGAACAAATTGCAGAGTTGCAGATGGGTATTGTTACTGATGCTAATAAAGCAACAAAAGAAGCTACAGCTGGTGCAGTAAAACAAGCTACAAAAAAAGATGCTGAAGGTAACGATATACCTGATTTAGAAGTAGCTACTACAATTTTAGAAACAGAAAAAGCAAAAGCAATTAAAACAGCAGAGTTTGATTTTAATGCTGCTAAAATTGCAGAAGAAAAAATATCTACCCTTGGCGATAAAGAAGTTGTTGCAGCAGCCAGTGGAACAGTCTCACCAAACATTAAAACAACTTTAGCAGAAGCTGCTGGTTTAGACCCTGCACCTACTGTTACAGCTGCAGAAGTACAAGTAGTACCGGGAGCTTTACAAACAAGAGTTGTTGGAACTATTAGTCCTGAAGCAAAAGCACAAGCAGCTACAGTGTCAGGTACTACTTTAGCTAAACTTACAAGAGCTAAAAAACAATTAAGAACTGCTGGTTTAAGTGAAGAAGATATTACTGAATTAGGTAATAATCCAGAAGCTTTAGAAGACAGACTTACAGATTTTACAGAAGCTGAAAGAGGTCTTATAGAAGGACTTCCAGAAGAAGCTTTAGTATCTAATCAAATGGATACTTTATTAAAAGGCATTGAAGAAGGCAATATTCCTACATGGGCTAGTCCAGCTGTAGCATCCGTAGAAGCGATGTTAGCAAAGCGTGGTATGTCAGTCTCAACAGTAGGAAGAGATTCCTTGCTCAATGCTATTATAACATCAGCGTTACCACTTGCTCAAGGAAATGCACAGGCTATTCAAGCTAGTGTAGGTCAACAAAGATCAATTGAAGCAACGAATGCATTGAAAGATGCAGAGATGGCTCAACAAACAGCAATAGTTAATGCTCAAAGTGTCTTTCAAATGGACATGGCTCAGTTTAGTGCTGATCAACAAATGGCTGTAAACAACAGTAAGTTTTTTCAAACAGCTAGTTTAACTAATGCAAGTAATGCTCAACAAGCAGCTGTTCAAAATGCTGTGTTAATGTCTCAAGCAAATTTAGCAGAAGCTGATCAGAATACAAAGTTTGGAATACAAAATGCTCAAGCGTTTTTACAAATGGATTTATCTAATTTAAGTAACCAACAACAAAGTAATGTGTTACAAAGTCAATTAAATCAACAACGATTATTGTCTAATGCTTCTGCTACAAATGCTGCAAGACAATTTAATGCAACAAGTGAAAATCAAACTAATCAGTTTATGGGAAATTTAGATGCTAGTATTGCACAGTTTAATGCACAACAAACAAATGCAATATCTCAATTTAATGTGCAACAAAAAAATGCTGCTGAAGCAAGACGAGTACAAAATAACTTTGAAGCTTCTAAACTAGATGCTCAGTTGTCTACTCAAGTATCTCAGTTTAATGCTCAACAAGAGTTTAACAGAGATCAGTTTAACGTAAAGAATGCCACAGCTATAGCTCAATCAAACTTAGCGTGGAGACGACAAGCTAACACAGCAGAAACAGCAGCTATTAATGCAGTAAACCAACAGAATGCTCAGAACGCTTATGGTTTATCTGTAGCAGCTCAAAACTTTTTATGGCAAGAGCTACGAGACGAAGCAGACTTTACATTTAAAAGATGGGATAATGATGAGCAAAGAAAAACTTCTTTACTTGTTGCAGCTTTAGGAAACGAAGCAGGTGTTAATAGAAAAGATAGTTGGGCTAGTAACCTAACAGCAATTACAAACTTAGCCGATGGTTGGCTAGACGATGATTAAGAGGAATATATGGGTATATTTAAAAAATTAAAAAAAGGTTTTAAAAAACTAGGAAGCTCTATAGCTAAAGGAATGCGTAAGATAGGTAGAGGAGTTAAAAAAGGCTTTGGAAAAATTACAAAAGCTTTTGGTAAACTAGGACCTTTAGGACACTTGGCACTCTTTTTTATAGTACCTTATGCTGGTGCTGCTCTTGGGTCTTGGATGGGGCAGATGGGTGCTTCAGTAATGAAAATGTTACCTGCAAACTTTGCAAAGGTTTTAACAACTGTAGGTGGTGGAATTAAAACTGCTGCATCTTTTGCGTATAACAATACTATAGGAGCTGTGTACAATACAGTAAGTAATGCTCTAACAGCAGGGATTGATTTTGTAAGTGGTGGAGCAGCTACTAAATTTAAAACTTTTATATCTAACACAGCTGCAGATTTAAGTCCTAAACCAGTATCAACAGAAATAATGGTTCCAGTATCAAATGGTCAAAATTTAATGAATAACCCTGATCTAGCTTCTAAAGCAGAAGCATTAAATAAAGCATTAGGTAATGAAAGTATATTAAAAGGATTAAAACCCGGAACTATAGAATATTATGATGCTTTAGCTACCGACCCACTTTTATCAAAACCTTTAAATAAACTCACAGCTGAAGATAATAAAATATTAGCTCAATATGGTTTTGGTGATGAAGGTGTAGGTAAAGACGTTGTACCTAAAGAAACTGTACCTGAAGAAGGTAGTGTTGTTAGTAAGTATAAAAATTATAAAAAAACTATATCTAATAAAAAAGTTTTAGGTACTAAAGTAACTGTTGGTGAATCACTAGGGGTTGCTAAAGATGCTACTCAAGTATTTTCAGCTTACAAATATTTTAATCCAGACGATGTTGAGTCAGGTTTTTACAACCCTAACATTGGGATGGCAAATGCTTTAAACCAATCAACAACTAACCCTTACACTATTTCTGGAGAAGATGCTAATTTTGTAAACTTAAATAATGTTCCAAACACTTCTGATCAACAAGCATCTTTTTATGCTGGTATGTTTGGTCCAGTTGGTAATGACCCTTATGCTGCTGCAATGAACGCACCGGGATATGGTTTTGGATTTGAAGATTATATTACAGGAGCATAACAATGGCTGAATCAAAATTTATTCCAGAAGCAGAACCTCATTTATTTGAAGCTCCTATTCCCGGACAATCATTAACAAATTCTCCTGACGAACCTTACCCTTGGGAAGGACCTCCACAAATAACTTCTCAAAAAGAAGCAATGAATAAAATCTTTTTAGAAATTATTAAACCTGAAAACATGGAAACTTTAGGGACAGCAATGTCTGATGGAATTCCAATTGCTGGTTTAGCTGAAGTGTTAATTAAAACTTCTTTTCAAAAAGGTAAAATTAACGCAGATTTAGCTGTTACTCTAATGGAACCAACAATGTATATGCTCCTCTCTGTTGCAGAGAAAATTGGAGTTGACCCTGTACTATCAGATGATGAAGAAGATGACCGTAGTGGAGAGCTAGAAGACCCTGAAGTAGGTGAAGAAAACGTAAGGTTTACAAAAAGACAAGAACCTACCAGTCTAAAAGAACTTCCAAGTAGGTCAACAACTATACCAACAGCACCTCCAGAAATTAAACAACAATTAGATCAATTAGATACAAGTAAAGTTAGAGAAAGTATTTTACAAAAAAAACAACCACAAGCTAATCCAAGCTTATTAAATAAATCAGAGGTAGTATAACATGGCAGATACTCTTAGCGACATTGCAAAGAATGCTTCAAGCATGTCAGTTGCAGAACTAGGTTCTTCTTTATTAGGAAGAAAAGAAGCAACTCAAAAAGCACAAAACAAACGAGACAGAAAAGATGCAAGGATTGCACAAATTTTAGGTGTGCTTACAGCCGGTCAAGGTTTATTTAAAAATGCTTTTAACCGTAGACAAAAAGAATTAGCTAACTTTAAAACTTTAGATTTATTAAATAACGAAGCAGACGCAAAAGAAATTTCAAATATTTCTTCTATTATAAATGTTATACCAAAAGACTTTACAAAAGCAATTGACCCAGCTACAGGATTACCTTATACAGTACAACGCAATACTGATAGATTTTTTGAAAACCAAGCTACAGCTGAAGCTTTTACAGATAAACTGTCACCTATCATTGATCAACAGATTAAATTTTCTGCTGATGCTAATATGGCAATTGATAATCCTAGTAAGTATGACGTTGTTAAAGAACGAGCAGCTCGAGAAATATTTCAAGATATGATTACAGGAAATAAACATATTACTTTTCTTGAAGGGCTAGAAGAATTATATGTAGATAAAGGTTATACTAGAGATGAACTAATACAACAAGGAATAGGAGTTACACCGGGGTCTCTTAGTAGTTTAAAAACAAGCAGATACGCTAAGATGGAACGAGAACTTAAAAACAGACCCGGTTTATTTAATCCTAAAACTTATTTAAATATTTTTAAAAGTATTGGAAAAGATAAATCAGAGCAAGGAGAGTTAAATATTTTTCAAAGTTTAACAGAAAAAGATTTAAGTGCTCCTAAAATGACAGAAATTTTAGACACTATGAATTTAAAAGGTATAGTTATACCAGCTTTTGATAAGGCTATGGCACAAGCTCGGTTATCTCCAGATAGATATCTTGCTAAAGTTAGAAGCTCTAAGTTTGAGAATCAAAGAACTAACATGTCTGATGTAGTTTTAGTAAATTTAAATTATGAAATTGATAAAGGAAAATCTTTTCAAAAGTACGGACTTCAAAAATATATTGATAATGGTACTATGGATGATATGGCAGGTCATATTACACAAACCGATGCTGTTAAATTTACATTTCAAACAAGAGCTGTTGGTTTAAGTGAAAGATTAAAGTATGATAAAGCTTTTGGTATTACTCTTTATAAAGAAGCAAACCCAAATGCTAGTGCAAAACAACTTGCAGAGTTTGCAGAAGATTTAAAAACAACTGAGTTTAGAAACAAATTCTCAGCTCTTGCTGTTTTAAAAGCTGGTATTGTAGATAAATTTGGTCCTACAGAAGAGTGGGCACCATCAGCTAATACAGAAGATAATGTACCGTTAGCTATGCGTGATATTTCAAAAGTATCTCAAACAGAATTTGATAGAGAGTTTGAAAAAAACTATGGTGTAAGTGCTGCTAACATGGCAGATAAAATTGACCCTTTAATTTCACCTATGTTTAAACCAACAGGTGAAGTAACACCAGAGTACCATGCTCTACCTTCTAATGCAGGTAAAATTATTGCATACGACATGCAAGTTAATATGGTAATGAACAGTCAACTTAATGAGCAAGAAAAAGGAGAAAGACTAGAAAAGTTTTTTAACATAACTCCAAACCCTAGAGGAGCACCTGATGTAGAAAGTTATATTGTAGCTATGCAATCGGATACTACTCAAGTAGGAAGAACTGCTGAAGACTTTGGTGTAGTAGCTCAAACAGATATGAATCTTTTAAGAAAATTAAGAAAAGAAAGAGGGCAGATAGGTAATCCAGAATTTTTAAATCCTATGCAAATTAACCGTGAAATAGATACATTAGAAAAAACATTAACTAATTTAGAATCTAATCAAGCACCTGCTTTAGGTTTAATTGGTGCTGACCCAACTAAAACTATACCATCTGATTTATCAGTAAATGAAAAAGCAACAGCTATTGCTGAAACTAAAGAACTATTAAGTCTTTACAAACAACAACAAGCATATCAGAGTACAGATCAACAAGGGTTAAGAACAAATCAAGAAATTACAACCTCAATAAATCAATTAAAAAGTGAGTTAGTAAACACAGATGATTTGAAACCTAGTCAAATTATAGCTAAAGAAAGAGCTATTAAAAAACTAGAAGAAGAATTAAATTATTTAGATAAACCAGAAGAAACTTCTGAAGAAGAAATAGTTATTGAAGATGGTCAAGTTAATCCAGCTTTATTAGAACCACGCAAAGTAGGTAAAGACTTAGCGTTAGATGCTATTAATTTAGTAACAAGTTTAAGTAAAAAAGAATCACCTGAATATGTAGCAAACATAAGAGATTTTTTAGATGGTTTAGTTAATAACGAATCTGTTTATGGTACACATAAAGATACATTTAATAATCCAGTTTCTAATGCAAGAGGACCTTTTCAAATTAAAGATGGCGTAATTGGAGACGATGCAAATTTAATAGGTTACTACGGTGATGTGATAGATGTACTTAGTAGAAACACGGGTCGTGGTGCAAGTGTTAGAGCATATAATGAACAACTAAAAGCAGAATTAGGTATTGATTTAGCAACTGCTAAACCTGAAGATTTAGATAAAATGTTGTACGGTGCTGCTTTTGCAAGAGCTGGGTTACTATTAGTAGACCCTCCTATTCCAACAGACCCTAAAGGAAAAGCATATTACTATGCTGATCATTACCATAAAGGAAAAAATAGAGACAAAATTGCAAGAGCATACCTAATAAAAAACAAAGAACTTTTTGCATTAAGCTCAAGTTATATTGATAGCCTAGTGGGTGGTGCTAAAAGTTTATTAGCCGGTGACGAATAGAGTATGGAAGATATCTTTAGCGATTTAAACGCACCTAAAGAAAAAGAACCAGAAACAATCTGGGACACCGTTGATGGAACTCAAACTATGAGCTCTGAAAACTACGGAAGCTCTGTAGATCAGAATATTAATATGCCGACTTACAAAGAGCCGGAGTACGGAGAAACTATTATTAATTATAATTATAGTTTAACTGACTTAGAAAAAGACCCTGAGTTTGCTAAAAGAGCTTCAAGGTTTTTAGATGGTATCGGTAGTAACGATAACATTTTTGAGTACTTAAGAGATTCAGATTACAGTTTAAGTGCTGCAGCAGTTAGGTCATTTCAAACAGGTAAGTGGACTAAAGAACAAAAACAAGACTACATTTATCTTAGAGACAAGTTTGGTAATGCTAACTTAAAAGGCTTTAAAGAACGATTCAATATGGTAAAAGATATTGGGATTGACATTCTTGGAGACCCTTTAAACATCCTTGCTGCACTTTTTGCTATACCTACTGGTGGTGTATCTTTAGGTACAAGAGGAGCTTTAGGAGCTGCTGCTCAAGCAGGAGTTAATAAATTTACAGCTGCTAAAGCTGGTGAATTAGCTGTTACACAAACAGGGACTAAAGCACTAACAGCTTATAACTTAGCTCAAAGAGCTGATCTTATAAAAAAGAGTACAATTAAAGCTGCTAAAGCTGGTGGTTTATATGGTGCAGCCGAAGGAATGGCTTGGGGTGGTCTTCATGATTACTTTATGCAAGACATTGATGTTGATTTAGATATGAGAGATAGTTATGATATTTCTAGCATTGCTGGGACAACTGCATTAGGTGGTCTTCTTGGTGGTGGTATAGGTGCAGGTGTGTCTGGTTTTATTACAAGAAAAAACAAAAGCTATTTAACCAAAGAATATAAACACAGTAACGAAACATTAATTGAAAACGTAGGTGAGTCTCAAACACGAGCAGAAGTTTTACAAGACTCTATTATTGATACAGGACTAGCTGGTAAAGGTCCTTTAAGTAAAGCTATTGCTCATACTTTTGGTAAACCGACAACATGGTTTCAAGCTTACGTAGATAAATCTCCAGCCCTTCAAGATTTTATGAAGAAATTACGTTATGATTACGATACAACTTTAACAAGTAGAGGAGCTACTGGAGTTAAAGAAAAATCTTTTGGTTTAGATATGGGAGAAACTATTGGTAAGTTTCAATATGGTCTTGCTAAAAGTTTAAATGTTTTATATAGGGTTGGTTGGAGAGCAAGACTAGACCCTAAACAAAATAAAGAATTAGTTACTATGTTAAGAGATAATACATTGACTTTAAAAAGTGTTGATAAAGTAGCGTCTAACTATGACCCTGCTGTAGTTCGTGCATACAAAGGTGTAAGGGAAACTTTAGATGCTGCCTTTGATGAAGCTAACGCAGCTGATCTATTTGGTCCCGGTGTTAGAAGAGCAGCAGGATACTTTCCAAGACTTTTTAAATATGATGTTCTTGAAAATAAACAAGGTGAATTTAAACAATTACTAATTAAATCTGGACACGCTGACCCACTTAATGATTTACCAAGCATTGAAATTATTGATGAGTTAACCGATGAAGTTAGAAAAGGTGTGTTGCAAGATGCTAAAGGTATTGACGTAGAAATTTTTGGTAAAGATTTTTTACAACAAGCTGGAGTTAAAGGAAAAAAAATAGGTAAAGGAAAAGAACAAAGAACTATTTACTCTTTAGAAAATGCAACACCTGAACAAATACAAAAAGCTAAAGAATTAAAAGCCGACCAAATTGTAAAAGACATGTTAGAATATAGGTGGACTCCATTTGAATTAAGGTCAAAAGGACAAGCCGATGCCGGTTCTGGATTTTTACAAGAAAGAAGATTCCGTAACATTAAAGATTCTGAAATGGCAGAGTTTTTAGAAGACGATGTCCAACAAATTTTAGAAACTTATTTTACCAATACAGGTCAAGCAATTTCTAGGTCAAGGTTTTTTGGAAGAACTTTATTAGAGTTTGAAAAAAATACAATAGAACCTATGCGGCTTGAATTACAAGCTTCTAAAATGGGTGATGATGATATTAAAAAAGTTTTAGATAGAGTTAGACTTACACACAGAAGAGTTACAGGAATTGAAACTGATGCTAGGTCTCCCCTAAAGAAAAACAAATGGGCTAGAACAGCTGCTGACTTTGGAAAGCTTACACAGCAAATGGCTCATTTACCTTTTGCAACTCTATCAAGTATTACAGAACCTTTCTTGCTTTTAACTCGTGCTGGTGCAAAAGATGCTCCAAAAGTTTTTAAAGATATAGGGTCTGCTTTAATTCAAGAAGGTAATAGTGTATTAGATAGAAGTTGGAAAGGAATTCAACGTGGTGTTTTTCGTAAAAAAACTACTGGTGTTAAAGATTTAGGTGCTCCTTCTACAAAGAAAGGCTCTTCTATTTTTGATAACTTGCCTGATGAAGATTGGGGAGAACTTTATAAAACTGGTTTAGCTTTAGAACAAGCAGTTCAAGAAAGAATTGAAGGGTTAGCTGGTGAAGGAATGCATAATTCTGTTCTTAAAAATATTCAAGCTGGATTTTTTAAAGCTAACTTACTAACTCAATGGACTAAAGCTGTTCAACTTGCATCTTTTACAACAGGTAAGAGATTAATTAAACAACGAGCACAAGCTTTATATGAACATCAGAGTGGTAAAAAATTAATTAAACTAACTGGTGATGGTAGAACATCTACAACGAAATATTATAGAAGACAGTTAAATGATTTAGGTATAAAAGAACAAGAAGCTATTGATTGGTATAAAAATTCTTTAGATAGTAATGGAGTCTTTAGTGATGCGTTAGCTAAAAAACAAGATTTTTATGATGGAGCTTACACATCAGGAGCTAATAGATTTACAAAAGAAATTATTCTAAACCCAAGCACTGCAGAAGCTAACAGACCTTTGTGGTTTTCTACCCCATCTGCTCAATTGTTAGTACAGTTTGCTGGGTATCCCACAGTCTTTAATAACACTGTACTTAAAAGATTTTCAAATGAACTTTTTGAAAGCCCAATACAATCTATGCCTAAAGCAATACCAACTGTGTTGTTAATGACTAGTGTAGCTCATATAGGTAATACTATTAGAAGTCAAGGAGCTAATTTAAAAGATTACGAGACAGGGTTTAATAAAGGCGAAGGCGAATTAATTGGTGAGGGAATGAGAAGGTGGGGTGGTTATGGTCCATTTGATTATGCTAATAGATATGGCAACGAAGCTGAAAGAAATGTTGGTGGATTTACAGCAGGTTTAAAAACTTTTGCTGGTCCTCTTCCTCAAGATGCTATTGATGCTGTCTTATATAGAAAAGGTCTAGCGGAAATTGGTGTAACTAACTTACCTTTCTATGGTGCTTTACCGGCTGATATAAGAAAGGATTTAAGAAGTTCAGCAAGAGGTTCAAAACCTAAAAAAACTAGTGTCTATCGAGGTTCATTAGCTAAAGGTGGTCTTGTTTATAATGTTAGCAATGTTCACCCTGAACCTGATGAAGTTAAAATGCGTGGTAGTAACCAGACATATAATGAGGTAGCTGGTGTAGTTTTAAGAGATGAAGAAGATAGAATCTTTAAGAACAAAGGTGGTACAGTATACAGTAAACTACAAGAACGTAAACAACTTGCTCTTGGTGGTTTTGCTTCAACTATAGTTAAACAATTAGTAAAAGAAGCTGTTAAATTATCAAACAAAAAAGGTAGTAATCCTGTAGAAAGTTCAAATTTATATGAAAGAATACAAGAATTTTCTTTAGCAGAATATGATAATTGGTTTAAAAGTTTACCTAAAAACAAACAAAAAGAAATAGAAAACTTAGAGTTAAATTATAAACCAAAGTTTAATTATACTGCACTTACACCTGAAGCAGCTAAAACAAACAGACTTCAATCTTCAAAATTAATTGGAACTGGTTTAACTGACGGTGGAGAATATGGGGAAGTTTTTCCTCATGTTTTAGAATTTTATAAAGCTAACCCAGAAATAAAAAAATTAGATGAAGCTAGTAGAATAGTAGCTGCTCCTTTACATGAAGAATTTCATATAAGAATTGCAGACTATGATTTATATATGGAAGGTTTACCATCAAAATTTGATAAGGAGTAACATGAACATAGACTTATGCAAAGCAGAAATTAAAAGACACGAGGGCGAAGTCCTAGAAATCTATAACGACAGTTTAGGTTATAAGACTCTAGGAGTTGGTCATCTATGTCAACCACAAGACG
>JGI24004J15324_10000993_pt1 | contig 11348 bp, 11 predicted proteins | sample LinPmetageLP32_FD_15324 | JGI IMG/M metagenome (IMG submission 15324)
CCGATAGTGCCAGCCAACATAGCTTTGAGCAGGTGGTCACTTATGCCCTCGCGGTTGTCGAGTATGTAGCCGGACTTTGCCAGACCTCTAGGTGTAACACCTTTTCTGCGTCCAACAGCCTGTGGGTGATCAATGTACTGGTTGTCATCTGGATTCGGCACATCACGCCAATCTTGAAAAAGCTCTGGGGTCTGTAACGCCCAGCCAGAGATCATGGGGTTTATGTTGTTGGGTACAGCGAAGTTACCGATCCATTCCTTGTTGGTCGGAGTACGTAGCTCCATGATAGTGAATCGGTCAAGCTGGTGTGCTTGGAACCCGTCACCTAGATTCTCTGCGGTCAGGTTGCCGTTAGATATGACAACAGAGTCAGGGTGCAGCCGGTAGCCGAACATCTCGCGCTCTAGGCCAAGACGTAGCAATGGTAGTAACACCTCACGCGGAGCCTTGGATAACTCGTCGAGCGTAATGATAAGCGGCTTGCCTGTATGTAGGCCAAGTATCTCGTTGGCTACGTAGCGCACGAAGTCTTGCTCATCTGCTTCTTTGAACTTGGGTATACCTAAGTCACCGGCAGTGATAGCAACACAATCTACGTCACGCCGTTGGTGGTTGGGTAGTAGTCGAGCAAGCTCTTTTGATAGCGTGGTCTTACCGATACCCTTGAGTCCTTCAAAGTGAAACCACAGATGCTGGCCGTTGCGTTCCATCCCATTAGCCACTACAGCCTGTGCTGCTTCATCGTGACTTACTGCGTACATTCTTGTTGATAAGCTCATGGCTTGTTCTCCGTTTTGTTTAGTGTTTGGTGTAGGAATCCTACACATTCGGTCGGTTGGTTGTAGATAGTAGTATCCCACATCATGTAGACATTATACAGGATACTACGTGTTATGTCAAAGTACCTAGATAGCTTACACATCAAGTGATGGTAGGCCAGCCAAGATTCCTTGAAGCTCGGTATGCTTCTGAACCCGTAGGTTCTCGCTGTTCTTGATGATCTCAGTGTTCATGCCGTAGAGCGCACTCTCTAGCTGGTCAGCCACAGCCACCATCTGCGTGTCGTTGGTCAGGTTGAAGTCACGCATAAGATTGATTAGATCCTTGGCCGTGTCGAATACGCTGCTGTGCATCCTGCCGTACTTCTGGTTGCCTTGTGTATCAACCTCGTCCTTGGGTGCAAGCTGCCGCACCAGTACAGTCAAGTTGTCACGTAACCTGTTCCACACATCACTGACCGCCGCTTGTATTGTGTGGTCGAAGTGCTGCTGAAACTGTTGCTTGAGTGCATCCTGTGCCTCGCTCTCAAGATCCAGCACATAGTGGCTAGCCTGTGGAATCGGCGCAGTGGTTACCTCCCAACGATACTTGGAACGTACCACTTCCTTGGACGGGTACAGCGTGCGGTCATACATACCGCCCAGCGTGGACAGGTGCTCAGATACCGCGAAGTCATACGACTCTAGGAATATGCGAAGCAGGTTGTTGTACTCGTTCTCATAGTCACCCAGCATGGGTAGCAGGTTGTTCAGAAGACGTAATGTGGTAACGAGCCGCCAGCCGCCATCCTCCCAAGGCATTGTGGCCGCTGCAAAGTCCTTGCGTGGCACCGCTGCGATCCAGTTCTTTAGGTTGTGGTACTCAATGCAGTCGGCAAGTATGTCCTTCTTAGCGGTGAGTGCTGATACCTTGGCACCGTTAGCGCGTGCAGCTTGAGCCGCTACTTGCTTGTCCTTCTTGTTGGTACGGAACTCGCCGATACTCAGCTTAATCTTTACCGCACTAGAAGCGATGCTCTGTGGGTCGATGATTGGCGCTACCGCCAGTTGTTGAATGTTGCTTACTTGTTCCATAGGAACCTCCGTTTTGCTTAGTGTTTTGTGTAGGATTCCTACACGGTTTTGGTTTACTGAACTGATACAAGTACTGCGCTCTTGCGTAGTGCCGACAGGTTGATGGTGTTATGGCGCGAGGAATCTAGGTACTGAGTGCCACCCTTGATATACACACGCTCTGGCATATCTAACAGACTGAACAGCGCGTTGAGCCGTGACTGTGTGGTGCGCGACGACCAACCAGCATTACTTACCCATAACTTCTTAACACCATCCCGATTCGACATAACGGCAATGCGGTTACCGTGTAGTAGTAGGTCAAAGTTGCGGGTCTTAGGGTTGAGTGCGGATGCGGTGTTACCCATTGTCTTGGCTTTACCATCGATAAACGCACCAATAACTTCTTTTTCTATCTTACGCATTGGTCTCTCCATGAAATGCTTGGAACCCGACACCGCGCATAACCTCGCGTAACTGTCGATCTCTAACTTTCTTAGCGCGGCGGCGTAACTCCATCGTGCAGTAATGCACCTCATCCGCATATTGTCCCCACTTAGGATTATCCGGCATTGCGTGCATAGCATTGCGGCAGTCCTCAATGACATAACGTAGGGAATCACTATCCATACTCTTTGTGCTTGTCATGTACGCGCTGTGCCACTGGCCTGTACCGTCGTTGTAATCTGACATCGCTGTCTCCGTTTTGTTTAGTGTTGTGTGTAGGATTCCTACACAAAGTTGGTGTCGGTGTGGGTCTCCCAACCGACAGATATAGTATCTCACATATAACGTGTTATGTCAAGCGTGTAGTGGTAGCTGGTGTTGTTTGGTGGTAGGGAGCGTAATGTACGGTAATGTACGTTAATGTTCGTTCGCGTAGGTTTGTAAGTCCTTGAAAAGTAAGTAATGTTCTAATGTTCGCTTTTTTACAGAATTGAATGGGTGTTTGAGATCGCAAAAGAGAAGCGAACATTCTCTTTTTCTCTCTGTTTTTAGCAGTAAAAATCTTACCGTATATATATATTTATAGAAAAAACGAACATTACATATATATAGGTCTTATCCTATGCTGGGGAAACCTCAGATACTTTCAGATACCCTCAGATACCACCAAACTAATGTACGTTTTTGCCCTTAAAAAAACGAACATTACACGAACATTACCGAACATTACGGAACATTAGAACCGAACATTACCCGCACCTCTAATCTAGGAACTGGTTTCCGGTTTTGTGTAGGAATCCTACACGCAACGTGTGCTGTGCACCGCTGCTCTGTGTTAAGGCGCACATCTAATCTAGGAACTGGTTTCGTAGAAACAAAAAAAAGCCCCGCCGAAGCGGGGCCGTGTGGTTGGTGGGTTGGTTACTCGTTGAATGCCTTCATTGCTTGAAGTAGTACCTCAGTGAATCGCGCTTGTTTTTCCAGATCGTATTGCGAGACAGTGTTAAGCATTGTGAGTAATCGCGGATCGCGGATCGCTGGTGGCAATATGCTCTTAGCCTCCGTCGCCGTACCCGATTCGATCTCAACGTCAACGACGTTACGTGTAGTGCTATCAGTACCCGACGCGGTGTCTGGCTGCGGGAGCGTAGGCGCTTTGGATTTCGCCGATTCCGATTTGCGTGATGGCTTGGCAAGTATCACGTTTGCGGTATCGCGCATATCCGCCATGCCAGAACTGATCTTATTGCGTGCGCTGGCTTGGGCATCGGTAAACTTTTTGACTCTGGCAATCTGCGCCTTTGTCTGCGGTTTTTTGTTGCCCTCGGCCAGAATTGATTTGTGCTCCTTAACGTCGTCGCGAGTCATTGCCGAAATCTCGCGTAGGGACAAATCCGCGAATGCGGTATTGCCTAGTCGATTGCTATTCGCGTTGATATAGCCAAGGCGCAGCGCCTCGTATTTTTGCGGATTCGCTGTCTTAGCGGATAGATCCTCGACTCGGATCATTGGCGAGTGATCCGCTCGCACGTAGCGCATAGACTTTTCAGACCATGCCATGCCTAGCAAATAGGCGAGGTGATCGCGCTTCGCATAGTCCGATTCAAAGTAACTAGTAGTGCGCTCATAGATCGCGTCGAATGTTGTTGGCTTGAGATCAATTACTTTTTCGTTTGACACTTTGTGCCTCCTTTTTTGTTTAAGTTACGTCGGATAACCGACCTGATAAATACTACGCTATAACGTGTTACAGGCAAGTTTTTCCTAGGCCAGCAGATCAGTGTAGGATTCCTACACAAAAAAGGGGCACTGCCCCCCTATGACCCCGCACACGACTTGTGACTCCGCACTGCCTATGTATTACTAATCTACTCAAATAAATTGTATTTCTACGAAAACAAGGCGCTTTTTTGAGGCCGTTCCCTAAATACCTATACACAGGAACACCCCCCACCCCAAAAATTTAAGTCCCTGTACCTATAAAAATTTTTTGTGTATATTCCCGCCAACGACCCCTGAGTCTGCATACAATTTATGACGTTACTGATAGAACCCGAAATCGGCGTTCCTTACTCTGATGACATATCTCTTGTCGATCTCAAAGAGAGAGCGGCAGCGGCGTGCAATACGGCGCAGGAACTTGTAGAGCACGGGCTAGATATTGAACCTACCAAAGAAGATGAAGATGTGGCGGCAAGACTTGCTGTCGCTTACGCGGACGACCCTGAAAAAACTTCTAAAATCGCTAGCACGCGGAAGACAGCGGCGCTTACACCTGCCTCACTCGTACTTACAAACAACATACTCCAAGAATTCGGACACGCTGTTGCAGAAAGTGCCGTCGAGATCCGACACCTAGTTACAAATAAGCTCCTGTTGGAGTCAGAGAACGCTGACCCACGTATACGCATACGTGCATTGGAGCTTCTAGGTAAGATCTCAGACGTAGGGTTGTTTGCAGAGAAGTCAGAGGTCACTGTCACACACCAATCTACGGATGATCTGCGTAACAAGTTACGTAGTAAGTTGGAGAAGCTGGTAAACCCGGACGATAGCGTGATAGAGGACGCAGAGTACACAGATGCTTGAGGCCGTTCCCGATTTTACTGAGGAAGAGGTTCAGCACATGCTGGATAACCTAGATTCCTTTTCAGATAAAGAGGTCGTAGAGATAAATCGTATCGTCGATGAGCTAGCGGTACGCAAAGTAAACCAAGAAGCCTTTGATGACCTTATAGAATTTTGCAAAAGGATGCAGCCAGATTACATTGTTGGCAAACATCACCGCATTTTGGCTGATTTGCTCATGTCAATTGAGCAGGGAGACAAAGATCGCATCTGTGTGAACATCCCACCACGTCACGGTAAGTCTCAACTCGTGTCTATTTTCTTCCCCGCATGGTTTTTAGGTAGAAATCCGGGCAAAAAGGTGATGATGGTGTCGCATACCACCGATTTGGCGGTAGATTTTGGCCGAAAAGTGCGAAATTTGATCTCTACGGACGAATATCAGGCTATTTTCTCTACGGTACAGCTTGCAAGCGACTCAAAATCAGCCGGTAGGTGGAATACAAACTCTGGTGGTGAGTATTACGCTTGTGGTATTGGCTCTGCACTGGCTGGTCGTGGTGCAGACTTGCTGTTGGTGGACGACCCGCACTCGGAACAGGACGTAATTAACGGTAATTTCTCTGTATTTGAGAAAGCCTACGAGTGGTTTACCTTCGGAGCGCGTACTCGCCTCATGCCGGGGGGCCGTGTTGCAATAATACAGACAAGATGGCACATGGATGACCTAACTGGGCGTGTTACACGCGATATGGCGCAGAATGAGCGGGCAGATGAGTACGAAGTGGTTGAATTTCCCGCCATATTAGAAGTGGAAGACGAAGAAACAGATGAGATTGTAGAAAAACCACTGTGGCCTGAGTTTTTTGACCTAGAAGCACTGCTACGCACCAAGGCATCTATGCCTACGTTTCAGTGGAACGCGCAGTACCAGCAAGAACCTACCGCAGAAGAGGCGGCACTTGTCAAACGTGAGTGGTGGAACATATGGGAGCCAGAGAACCCACCGCAGTGTGAGTACATAATTATGTCGCTGGACGCGGCGGCAGAAAAACACAACCGCGCCGATTTCACCGCACTTACTACGTGGGGTGTATTCCTGTATGAAGAGACTGAGGCGTACAACATCATCCTGCTGAACAGCATAAAGCGTCGGATGGAGTTTCCAGAGCTAAAAGAGATGGCGATGGAGGAGTATGCTGAGTGGGAGCCAGATGCGTTCATAGTGGAGAAGAAGTCATCGGGCACCGCGCTGTACCAAGAGATGAGACGTATGGGGCTACCCGTGTCAGAGTATACCCCCCACAGAGGGTCAGGTGATAAGCTGGCTCGCTTGAACTCAGTATCTGATATTGTAGCAAGTGGGATATGTTGGGTGCCCCCTACACGGTGGGCAGAAGAGGTTATAGAGGAGATTGCTGGATTTCCGTTTATGAGCCATGATGATTTGGTTGACTCGACAGTTATGGCGCTGATGAGATTTAGGCAGGGTGGGTTTATTAGATTACCTACGGACGAGCCTGAAGAACAACGGTATTTCAAAAGGCGCGGAAGCGGCTACTACTAGAGATTTATTATGGCTATGGAAAAAGGATTGTACGCTGCCCCCGAAGGCATCGAAGCAGAAGCTGTAGAAGAAAGTGCGCTTGAGATTGAGATTGTCAACCCAGACGCGGTAACTCTGGACGATGGCAGCATGGAGATCACACTGATCCCCGGCGGCGATGAGACAGATATCATTGACTTCGGAGACAACATCGCAGACGCGATGGAGGACAGCGACCTCATTGCCTTAGCTGAAGAACTTGTTGGGCTTGTAGACTCAGATATAGCGAGCCGCAAAGACTGGGCGGATACTTTCGTTAAGGGTCTTGATGTGCTGGGCTTTAAGTATGAAGAGCGCACGGAACCTTGGGAAGGCGCGTGTGGTGTGTACTCTACAGTCCTTGCTGAAGCGGCCATACGCTTCCAAGCAGAAACCATGTCTGAGACGTTTCCCGCCGCTGGCCCTGTAAAAGTAAAAGTCCTTGGAGAAGAAACTAAGGATAAGGAAGAAGCTGCACAGCGCGTAAAAGCCGATATGAACTACGAACTCACCGAGCGCATGGTGGAGTACAGGCCAGAGCACGAGCGTTTGCTCTACAGCCTTGGCTTGGCTGGCAGTGCGTTTAAGAAGGTGTATTTTGATCCAAACATAGGCCGTCAAACGGCTGTGTACATACCAGCAGAAGATGTGGTGGTGCCATACGGCGCATCGCATGTAGAAAGTGCAGAACGTGTTACGCACATTATGCGTAAGACTAAGAACGAGCTGAAGAAGTTACAGTCTGTAGGGTTCTATAAGGACGTAGAACTAGGTGATCCAACGCCGTACCACACAGACATAGAAGAGCGTAAGGCTGAAGAGGGTGGCTACTCACTTACTGACGATGATCGCTTCACACTATATGAGATACACGCTGACTTAGTTATAGAAGGTGTGGATGAAGAAGACGGTGATGAAGAAGATCAGATAGCGAAGCCCTACGTCGTGACGCTAGAGCGTGGCAACAACAAAGTTTTGGGCATTCGCCGTAACTGGAGTGAAGAAGATGAGTTGATGCTGAAGCGTCAGCACTTCGTACATTATGTATACGTGCCCGGATTTGGGTTCTATGGTTTGGGACTGATTCACATAATCGGTGGGTACGCTAAAGCAGGTACTTCTATTATACGGCAGCTTGTAGATGCCGGTACGCTGTCTAACCTGCCCGGAGGTCTCAAGTCTCGTGGGTTGCGTATTAAAGGTGATGACACTCCCATAGAACCGGGAGAGTTCAAGGATGTAGACGTGCCGTCAGGCAGTATCCGCGACAACATTATGCCGCTTCCTTATAAGGAGCCAAGCCAGACCCTACTAGCTTTACTCAACCAGATCACTACAGAAGGCCGTAGGCTGGGTGCTATCAGCGACATGAACATTTCGGACATGTCAGCAAATGCTCCTGTGGGAACTACTCTGGCGCTTCTAGAACGTACCTTGAAGCCAATGGCGGCGGTACAGGCGCGTGTTCACTACGCCATGAAGCAAGAGTTTAAGATGCTCAAAGCGATCATGGCTGAGAATGCACCGGAGCAGTACGATTACCAGCCGTACCGAGGCGCGGTATCTGCCCGTGTAGCAGATTACATGATGGTGGACGTAATCCCTGTCAGTGATCCGAACAGTTCTACGATGGCACAGCGTGTGGTTCAGTACCAAGCAGTGCTTCAGATGTCACAGTCCGCACCTCAGATATACGACCTGCCGCAGTTGCACAGGCAGATGATTGAAGTGCTGGGTGTTAAGAACGCAGACAAACTTGTTCCTACAGAGGACGACGCAAAACCGACCGATCCGGTCAGCGAGAACATGGATGCTCTTGTTGGTAAGCCAATGAAAGCGTTTATATATCAAGATCACGACGCTCATATAGCTACGCACATGGCGTTTATGCAAGACCCAATGATTATGCAGTCTATCGGGCAAAACCCCCAAGCGAAGCCAATTATGGCGGCGCTACAGGCACATATTGCAGAACACCTTGGTTTCCGCTACCGCAAGCAGGTAGAAGAGAAATTAGGTGCACCGCTACCACCTCCGGGCGAGCAGTTGCCAGAGCAGGTGGAAGTGAACTTGGCAAGGCTGGTAGCAGATGCAGGCAAACAGCTCACTCAACAACATCAACAACAAGCCGCACAGCAGCAAGCGCAGCAGAAAGCTCAAGATCCTGTTATTCAGATGCAACAAGCCGAGTTACAGATCAAGCAGCAAGAAGTGCAGCGTAAGACAGCTAAAGACCAGATGGACGCGCAGGTCAAACAAGCAGAGTTAGAACTGAAAGCTCGTGACCAGATGCAAGACTCACAGATAGATCAGGCTGAGTTAGCTCTTAAAGAACAAGAGTTAATGCTAGAAGCTAAGAAAGATGGCGTAAAGATGGCTGCTGAACGACGTAAGAACAATGCAAAAGCAGACGTTGACTTGCTTAAAGCAATGAAAGATTCCAATAACAACAGAGGCCAATAATGGCTAAAACCGTCTTTGACGTGCTAAGAGAAAAAATCGAGTCCGATAGGGACTCTGCACTACAATTTCTAAGCAGCGGAGGAGCAAAAGACTTCTCCATGTATAAGGAAACCACAGGTTTAATTCGGGGTCTCGAAACCTGTCTGGGCTATGTAGAAGACCTCTCGCGCAATTTGGAGTATGGAGATGACTGACATTGCAGAAGCAATAGTCTCGGAAGAAGAGGTAGAAGCACAACTACCCGTACCTGTGGGGTATAGGGTGTTGATTGCATTACCGCAAGTCGAAGAAACCTTTGACGGTACTAACTTACTGAAGACGGATACGCAAAGAAACCAAGAACACGTCATGTCCATTATTGGACTTGTAGTGGATATGGGTGACCAAGCCTACAGCGATGCCGAACGATTCCCCACCGGCCCTTGGTGTAAGCAAGGTGACTATGTGATGTTTCGTGCTAACTCTGGCACAAGGTTCAAGGTTGATGGTTTAGAGTATCGTCTAATGAACGATGACTCTATTGAAGCCGTTGTAGCAGATCCTCGTGGCGTATCACGAGTATAAGGAGTAAGTTATGCCGTTCCAAAAAGTAGAATTTAATTTCCCTAATGAGGAAGAACAAGAATTGGTGGTAGAAGTAGAAGACTCCGGTGCAATGGAGATTGATTTATCCGGTAAAAAGACAGCCGAAGACTATAAAGAAGCAGAGGCTGAAGTTGAGGTTGAGGTTGAAGCTGAAGCTGAAGTTGAACCGGAAGCAGAAGATGAGTTTGACATTGAGATTGTCGATGACACTCCTGTAGCAGATCGTAATCGTAAGCCTTCTGAGCCGCCCAGTGACGTTACTGAAGAAGAATTAGAGAACTACTCTAAGAAAGTTCAAAATCGCCTCAAGCACTTTAGTAAAAGCTACCATGATGAACGCCGAGCTAAAGAAGCAGCCGAACGCGAGCGTCAAGAGCTAGAACGGTTAGCGCAAAAACTCGTTGACGAAAACAAAGAGTTAAAGGGCAATGTAGCTAAAAACCAAGAAGCACTGCTTGAGCAGGCAAAGAAAAATGCCAGTTCTGAAATAGAGTCCGCAAAACAGGCATATAAGGTTGCTTACGAAGAAGGCAATTCTGAGGCGGTTGTTGACGCACAGGAAAGTCTAACTTCTGCTAAGTTAAAGTCAGAACGCCTAAATAACTTCAGAATACCTGCTTTACAGGAAGAGGAAAGTCCTGTACAAGACATTGAATCAACGAATACCCAAGAGGTTTACCGCGACACTAGAGCCGAAGAGTGGAAAGCAAACAACTCTTGGTTTGATACAGACCCTGAAATGCAAAGTTTTGCTTTAGGTGTGCATCAAAAGCTAGTGAACGATGGGGTAGACCCCCGAAGTAACGAATACTACGAGCGCATTGACGTTCGTATGCGACAAGTATTTCCAGATCAATTTGAGGAGGAAGTTTCCAAACAGACAGTAAAACGAAGCTCAAATGTGGTGGCCCCCGCTACGCGGAGCACAAGCCCTAAGAAGGTAAGATTATCGCCAACACAAGTAGCTTTGTCCAAACGTCTTGGTATAACTCCACAAGAATACGCCAAACAAATGGCTGCATTAGAACGAGGAAATTAATAATGGCTGAAAACAGAATCAAGAGAGATAGCGAAACCCGCGAGACAACTACTCGTAAGCGTTCGTGGCAACGGCCAGAGGTATTACCTTCGCCAGAGCCGCAGGATGGCTATGAGTTTCGTTGGGTGCGCGTATCTACTCAGGGTCAAACAGACGCTACTAATGTTTCCTCAAAATTACGTGAAGGTTGGGAGCCAGTTAAAGCTGAAGATCACCCAGAGTTTGCATTAACCGACAAAGACGAAAGATTTGAAGGTAATATATTGCAAGGTGGGTTACTTCTTTGTAAGGCTCCAACAGAGCTAGTTAAGGAGCGTAATGATTATTACGAAAACCAAACTAGATCGCAGATGCATTCTGTAGACAACAACCTCATGCGCGAAAACGACCCTCGTATGCCTTTGTTCAACGAGCGCAGCACAAAAGTTACCAATTTTGGTAAAGGTAATTAAACTTTTTGTTAAGAGGTTAACATCATGGCTTATCCAACAGTCGATGCCCCTTATGGGCTAAAGCCGGTGAAGCTGCTTAGTGGTGTTCCATACGTAGGTACAACTCGTCAATACGGTATAGCTAGCGGCTATGCGACGAGTATCTTCTATGGTGACGCTGTTAAGTTGGTAGCTGGCGGCACTGTCGAGCGTGATACGTTCGATGCTGCTATGACTCCTATCGGAGTTTTCATGGGTGTAACTTACACCGATCCAAGCACTTCCCAAGTGACTTTTCGACAAAACTATCCAGCCAGCACCGCTGCTTCAGATATTCAAGCATATGTGTGTGACGCTACGGATGTATTGTTCAAAGCCGTGGTTGTGTCGTCTGGCAC
>JGI24004J15324_10001000_pt1 | contig 11292 bp, 17 predicted proteins | sample LinPmetageLP32_FD_15324 | JGI IMG/M metagenome (IMG submission 15324)
GTATTATACCGTATTTTTGAGGGTTTGTAAACCTTTTTTTCGTCACAATTACGTGAACTTTATCAAAGAATCGAGAGCTAGATCGATAAACATCCACTTCTGGACTTGCTTTCTAGCTCTCTAGATGGAATGCTTTCCACGTCACAATCGTTATTTGTTATTGTGGCCACTCTAGTGGACAGTTTAACGATACTGCGCATTTCCATCATAATCAATGAACTGGTCTTCCGTTTAACCATATAAGATCATAGTTTCCTTTTATGCTTTTGGCATNAGGTTCTACTAATCTGTTTCTTTTTAGAACGGATTCACACATCTTATCCCAATCAGAATCTTTCTNAGAAAGAGCTAATTTAAATTCTTCAGTATTCAAAGGGAAATATGTTATTATACCCGTTTCTCTATTTCGTGTAACAAGAGTTTCTTTAGAAGTAAACTTCTTATCGTGTTCTGTAAATATTTTTGATCCTGGCATAGCCATTAAAAATCTCCTTCTGCTACTTGAAAACAAGAAATTCCGTTTGATCTCCACATTTCAACCACCTGGTTTCTGTCATCGAAAACCAAATCTGGTTCCCAGTCATTCTTTCTTAAAGAATCTAAAACTTCTTGCTTAAATTCTTTATCAGATCTAAAGTCACCGTCTGGTCTTAAAAACATGTGAGCTGGGTGTAACCCAACAGCTTCTAATTGTTTTTCAGTGATTTCCCTATGTCTTTCGTTTCTAGCTGAAACAACTACTAATTCTACACTTGACTGTAAAACCCTAGCAACATTAACAACATTCCAGTTTGGCTTATCTTTAGCCATTTCCTTAGGATCTAAGAAAGAATCCCAATCATTATTTCCATTAGAAACAAAATGTCTTCTTTGTTCTATGTCCATTAAAGTACCATCAACATCAAATATAACTTTCATAATAACTCCTCTTTTTAATTTATTATATGTGTATTATACCATAATCAAGTGCACTTGTAAACCCCCTCTGACGAAAGTTCACGAAAAAGTCACGAAACTCTTTTTTCTAGCTTGATCAAAACGTATAAGTATATTAGAGGTATTAGCTCGAGAGACTAGCATACCAAGGCATCGCAAATACATACATATCTTTTATCCCATCATAAACATCTTTACCATTCGGTAACCACACCTCGCGTTGTTCGACGTCGATACCAACTTCATATCTTTTACTATATTGGCTCTTTGCATAAACTGCTAAGTCCATGATCTGAGCCATATCGAACCATATCTTTCTGCCGCCTTTACTCTGGGCTGAACCAGCCTGTAATGTGATGTTTAGTCTTTTGATTACATAACGGTAAGCCTGAGCAGCAATACCTTTTCCAGCATACAAACGATCCAGTTTAGCTAGATCGATGTGGTATGCTTTGAATTTTGTAAAGGATAATTGTACAGTAAGAACACGTTTAATCCGCTGTGCAGATCTACCATGTTTTACTGATGGATCAACAACTTCTATATCTAAATATCCGTCTATTGATCTATCTACATATACGTGAAGTTTACGGAAAGACCCAAGCTTTTCCCAGTCTAAGCTCTTAGTATCAAAGTAACCTAGTCTTTCTTGCTTTTTCATCTCAATACGATCCATAATATAAAGCCTTTTTGTTTGAATATGTGGCTATTATACCGTACTTTTAGAAGGATGTATACCTTTTTCTTAGACTATTTTGGAATAAGGGAAGGGCTATTTTGGAATAAGGGAAGGGCTGTATATGAGAATTTGTTCATCTTTACCCTTCACCTTAATCTTACCTATCTCTGAACATACGTATCCATCGGGTAATTGCTTATATGTGAAGGATGATATGATTGTCTTATATTCTATATATTCATGTCTGGCAGCGGTAGCTTCGAGCCTAGCTGCCAAGTTGACTGCATCTCCAATAACCGAATAGTCAAATCTGGATTCACTACCCATGTTACCAACAATACAATCGCCGGTGTTAACACCAGTGCCAACATTGATATCAGGAAGACCGCGTTCTTCGTAGACTCTTTTAAGTTCATTTGTTTTTTCTTCTATTTCTAATGCTGACTTAACTGCCATTTCAGCATGATTTTTACAAGGCAAAGGAGCATTCCAAAATGCCATTATGCAGTCGCCCATATATTTGTCAATTGTTCCACCGTTTGCGAGAATGATTTTTGTCATTGCATCAAGGAATTCATTGACTAATTCTACTAATCCTTCTGGATCATCGTTGTTCTTATAGTGCTCTGATATAGGGGTGAATCCACAAATATCCATGAAGAGAAAGGTCATCTCTTTCCTATCGCCACCAAGCTTCATTAAAGTAGGATCTTTGATTAACATATCAACCATATCCGGAGATAAGTACGTTCCAAATTGTCCTTTAATCTGTTGTCTCAATTTAAATTGTTTATAAAAATTACTAAACGATGCTGAGGCAAAAACTGTTATATATACAATGAGTGGATAACTAACATCAAGGAGAACCCGTGCCTCGTTCCAGAAAGTATATGAAGAGATTACAGATCCAGACACAACGCCGACGAAGGATACTAGCCCTAGCAAAGCCGACAACCGATAAACAGCAAATACAATCACCAGAGACCCAATTAGAATTACCAGGGATTCCGCCAGTTCCGTCCATTGCGGACGAGAAACAGAATCCCCACTCATTACAGTCTGAAGAGCAGATGCCTGTAATTGATGAGCCGGAAATAATCCCTGGGGTGTGGTTATCTGAGCCGACAATCCCGAGGCCGACAATCCAATAATAACTGCTTTACCTTCTAGGTCAGGCAATGGATTACCATATATGTATTCTTTATGGGTATAGTTTGTATTTAACCATATAGAAGAATCATATTCGGTTTTGATAGGATCATATGGCGGAATCATTACATCTTTTACACCATCTACGTTAACTTTTAAGCTATATGACGGCTTATCTTGTATTACCCTTATGATTTCTAAAGGCATACTAGGATATAACTGTCCGTTTATTTGGGACAAAAGCGGTATTCGCCTAGTTATATTATCTACTTCTTGCTTACCATTTATTAATCCTACACCCCATGCTTGCTCTTCTAATTGAGATATATTAGTAACTAACCCACCGTATTTAGGAACAAAGTCGTACGCGTCGCCCTCGCCGAGTGCGGCCGTACCCACGTACGGGGCCGTATCCGAGCGCCCGCGAGAGCTCGCATCCTGCGCGAGTATGATTCCATTATCCTTTATCCAAGACGCGAATACCTCATCGCCACCGAACCTATCTGACTCAGGAAACATAATAGTAAATGCTATCATACCTGCGTTTGCATTTCGCAGGTCTGAAATCATTTGTGCATATGTATGTCTTGGGAATGGATATTGACCAAGCTGATCTAATGTCTGTTCATCAATAGAAAGCATAATCACATCGGATTCCTTGTCGGGTAAGCTTTTGATGTATTGATCGAAGACGTTTAATCTAGTTTGTTCAATAAGGGGTAAATCTATTACTCTAAAAGAGAAAAGTGCAATACAAAGTGCAATACTAGTCCAGATTGTGGTTAGGTATTTCATTGAATCCAGCAAACAGGATATACGCACCAATAAGGGTTAGCAAATCCTAACATCCATAATATTAAAATCCACAATGGTATTTGAACCCAAGTTTTATTTTTTGACCATTCTCTGAACCTTATTGCATAAGGTACTAACTTTTGAAATATCCAGTTTGACATTAATTTCCTTGTGTTACACTGACACTACATCCACCTGATGTTAGACAGTTTTGAGTTAATGAATATGATTGAGCCGTATTACTATTTTGTGTTAAATTAAATGTAGTAGGATTTGTCCCATTCAAAGTTACTGTAGCGTTATGAGCTGCAGTTCCGTTTTGGTGAATTGTACCTGTGTTTCCGTCATTGTTAGCTATTAATGAAAGTGTCTTAGCTCCATCTGCTTCTTGTTTAACAAAAAATTCATTATTATCTGAATAAAAATAAATTGTAGCTGTGTGTCCGTTATAAGTATTTGCACTACCATTTCTCTGATAGCCAGCGAGTTTGTTACTTTCTCCATGAATGTCTAGGTTTAGTGTATGACTACCACCTTCATCTCCGTCGTTTGAAAAAGTTGTATCATTTATATCTGTNAATNTTGTACCTTGACCCCAACGAACATTATTTGAATCACCATAGATATGCATTTGGATATCTGACTTACCACAATTACCAGCACCTCTTGAACAATATTGTTCGAAGTGTAATGAGTTACTTGCTCCGTCTAAATCACCAGCACCTTGTTGACCCCATTGTGGGACCCAACTGATCTCGTTATTGTTTCCAGTTTGTTTGAATAGTAAAGAGTTGTTGTTGTGAGCTAATTTAAGATTAACTTTATTGTTGTAACCAATCTGTTCAATATTCACGTTCAAGTTATCTGTTGATACACCTGATACTTGACCTATGATAACTGAGTTCGTATTATCCGCCTTGACGGATAATGATAACGACAGACTGACCATCGCCAACAGTAATAAGATTCTTTTTTCCTTCATTTTCGCTCTCCAATGTAGCATTTGTTCCAACTGGTATCTTAATGGATATTACTCCATTTACTTCTCTATAGAACCAGATTTGACCTGCTCCACTATCTATTATAGTGTTATACTGGGTTTCTTTGTCAAACCCTAGTTGAGTACCAGATATATCTGATGAGTCACCGGTACTTGATTTTCTATTTAGCACACTTACTTTTTCTAAAGCAACTAATACATCTTGTAAAAAATCAACATCGAGCAGATCCATATCTAGCTCGTTAAATTCTAAATCATCTTCAGCTAAATAATCATCATCCAAATAGTTTATATCAAGATCAGTGAAGTCAAGAAGACCACCATCAGAATTATTATCTCCGCCGCTTCCTTCATCTTCTTCAATTTGTCTTATCTCTCTTGGAGGATTAACAATAAACATATTATCAATCATATTCATATTAATATTATCTAAAACAACTGGCTGAGTTGGTATAGTACTCATACTTGATACCATAGTTGCTTGATAAGCTTCTGTAAGAGTAACTTCACCACCTTCATTGGTAACTATAATTGATCCACTTGGACTACAATCACCATCTATCGTACACTCTTTTTCTGGTAAGAGGATAACTAAACTTCTCCCTAACTCATCTACTGATGTAGTAAAATCTGTTCCTCTTATTGCAATGGTAGCTGTCGGTGTCGTGAGAGTTATGTTCTCTTTTGGTACTAAACCTAAACCTCCAGTAGCAAACCTAGCAGTACCAGATACAAATTTCATAGCCATTGAACTACTTTTCGGGTTCTTTGGATCGTAATAGTATTCGGTAAGTATTGCCTCGGTGTGCTCGGTCATTCTTAAAACCGTATCATCTAGGAATGTTAATTTAAGCCTTCCTTTTGCCGTTTCAATTTTGTCCATCTGCATGATATCCAGTCCAAGTTCAGTGGCGAATGATTCCCCCGATCGGGTGATTCCACCACTGCCCTTGTGTTCTGTGATATCAGCAATTTCTTCTGAATAAACAAAAGAACTAGCTAATAGACTAATCAGCAGTATCTTTTTGCTTAATGTTAACAACTGCATTTTCGCTATCAAAATCTGCATTTATAATTCCGTAACAACCAGAGACTCCCGTAGGGCATGTTCCTGATGTTTGTAGAATATCTATATCCCCTGAACTACCAGTCCACTCTAAAGTAATCGATTGATATGCTCCATCAGATTGTGTTGTAGCAAAATTGTTTGAACTACCAATAACATCGATGTCCCACGTTACGTCGTCAGCATCTATATTAATATCCCAAACATTTGAACTACCTGTAATATCTAAATCCATATTTAATCTTTCAGCTGAAGCTGCATAGCCCCAGTCGATATCAAATGTGTTTGAAGATCCAGTTATATCTACATCAACAGTTGATGAATCAGCGCTTCCACCATATCCAACATTCCAATCCCATATATTTGAGTTACCAGTTAACTTTAAGTCAACATCAGTACTATCAAATAGGGTTGGTCCGAAGATTTGGTTCAAGTTACCAATCATATCAATATCCATAGTTACAGTATTACCAGTTAAAGTCCAGTCTGTAGCACAATCACTACCAGATATAGTTCCACATAACTTGTTACCATAACCTATTTGGTCAATAGTTAACGTTAGTGTGTCACCGCTCTGATCTAATAATATTTTATTATCATTTGCTCCAGCGAACAGAAATACAGGGCTACATAATAAAAGAGCAGCTAATATCTTAGTTTGCATTTTCATTAGTTTTTTCCTCTATTTGATGTTTATCGTTTTTCCCATGTTTTCCATGCGGATGACGATGCCCATCTTTAATTACCCAATAGTCATTATCATGACCTTGGTATATAAGTTCTAACACAGCCGCTTCAATACATGAGCGAAGTGACCGCGTTACCGATTCATTTTCAGTTATCCCATCTTCTATTTCTACAAGTTGGGTTTCCATATCGACAAATTTAAAAACATCATAACCATTCGCTACTGCTAAAATAGTTTTTGATGTTTGTACATTTAATAAAACCTCACCCGTCAATGTACTAACGGCTCTTAAATGAACAGTAACTATATCTCTACGATAAGCACGCGATGTGCCTATTCCTAGATATCTAGCTCCCGCTCCTCCAGTCTCGATATTAGTATCAAATCCTATGATACCTCCTTCAAGAATGATTCCTGCGAAAAGAAGTGGTGCTAAGCCCGTTTTATCTTCTTCTCCATATTGTTCTCTTGTTGTTCGAACGATTTGTCGTTCTCTTGTTAGGTGATCTATTCCTACACGTTCTACTACTCTAAACCATGTTCCATTACCTGCAGTTTTTAATGCATCTATGAGCATTGTTTCTCCACCTTGGGAAACTGCTGTACTGAACATAGCAACATCACCTTTTTGTTTTCTCTGACCTGTTAGATCAGGAAACTTATATACTGCTACTACCGGTTGTTTTTCCGGAGCTGGTAGATCATATAATTCTTGGAATGTCGGCATTCTTACTACCTGAGGTGCCTCAACACATTCGCCATAGTATTCCATTAAGCTTCCTTGACATGAATCAGTCATGCTAGGAAAGCTCGCGCATCCAGAAACGAGTATAATTGTAACTATTAAACTAAGTTTTTTAACCTGTTCCACTGCCTGCTGTTCCTGCTCCAATCGGTATTACAATTTGTGTTTCTGATCCGTCTGCTGCTAATATTGTCATAACAATAACATCATCACCTTGAGTACAAGCCCACAAGCTTGCATCACATGTTGTTTTTTGATATGTAATGGTATTACCTTCAAGGACAAAACTACCATATGTTGTTTCTGAACATGTTCCAGCAGCTATAGCTTCAGCGCTACAAGTTTTAAATAACTCTTCTACTAATTGCTTAGATAATTGCGCGTATATTCTACTTTCTAAGTTACGCATAAATTTGGCAAGAGTAGAATTTTCTGCTTCTCTTTGAGCTGATAATAAAGCAGATTCTATATCTTCTGCAATCGCTTGTTTACGAGAAAACTCTTGGTTTTCAATAGTTAAATAATGCGATGATTGTCCAATACCACTAAATGATGGACTTTTGAATTTGTGTACTAACTCGTCTGCATATACTAATTGAGCAGTAAAAAATAGTATAATAACTAATATGCCTAAATATGTTCCATTAATCTTCATTCGTTTTCCTCTTCTTTTCGTTTTCACGATATTCTAATACAACATCAACCTTTTGTTGGAGTCGTATTAAGTCTTGATCTAACATTCTAGTTTGATCAATAACTCTTATAAGAGCGATATGCATTTTTCCTAATGCTGGTTTAATATTTTCACCTATAAACCACCAAATATAATATATGAAGTAACCCATACCAACGGACATAACAATTGGGAATCCGTAATCAGATATTGCTTGTGCTATATCCATTAATCTCTCCTAACGTCGAGTTTACCGTCTTCGATAAAGTTCTCTGCTCTCGCAACTCTTTCGATATCGGGTCGCAATTCTAAAGCAGATGAAACTAACATATCGATTTTAATCATTTCGTTACTCATAGTTCTAGCTCTATTCTCTAAACTTTCACAGAACATTGTTAACGTTTTAATTTGAGCCACTATCCCTTCAAGTATTTGTTTTAATACTAAAAAGATAAAAAAACCCATAACTAAAGCACCTGCTATAGGTGCGCCAACGTCAGCAATTAATGTGAAAATCTCACTCATATACTTTATTTATGATATTTAAAACGCTAGAAAAGCGTTTAGAAGGAAATAGATACGCCGCATCCACATGCAGCAGTTTCTTTAGGATTGATTATTTTAAAGGATTCGTTGATTCCTTCGTAGATATAGTCCAATGTAGAACCTTCTAAGAACGGAATAGATATAGGATTAATGACTAAAGTGAATTTACCGTAGTCTAAGATGTGATCATCATCGCTAATTTCATCAGCAAACTCAATGATATACTCATACCCAACACAACCACCACTAGTAACACCAAGTCTGATATCATTTCTGCCATAATTTTCTGTTTTCTTAATCGCAGCAGATATTGCTTCATCAGTCAACTCTATCATTTGGTGCACCGTTGTGTTTTCTATGGGATGATTTCTCTTCCCATTTGCTAATTGCTTGTCTTATTGAATCTTCTGCCAGTACTGAGCAGTGGAGTTTTATTGGGGGTAATTCTAAAGCTGCTGCTATATCTTTGTCTTTTATAAGCTTAGCTTCTTTTATTGTTTTACCTTTAAGCATTTCAACGAACAAAGTGGATGAAGCAATTGCTGAACCACATCCATATGTTTTAAATTTCACATCAAGTATTTCTTCTGTATCTGGATTTAATTTTAAATCCAATTTCATAACGTCACCACATGCTGGTGCGCCAGTCATACCTGTTACTACGTTTGGGTCATTCGGGTCGAATCTACCGACACCATGTTTTTCAGGATTCTTTAATACATCCTGAAATCTATCTACGACCTTACTGGAGTAAGCCATTATTAATTAGCAAATGCTACGCTTACTGCCAATGATGTTGCTATGCCAGTTAATGTGTCATCAGGAGCTTTTTGAATATAAGCTATTTCGCCTGCTGCTAAAGTAACTGTTCCAAGTGTTGTACCACCAGCATTCTTCTGGGTGATAACTTGTACAGTGGCTTTATTATTTAGTACTCTTACTAATTTAGCAAAACCTACATTACTTGCAGAACCTAAATTACCTTCAGATCCTAATATTTTTAATACTTGTGCCATTTTATACCTCTTCTAATCGTGACATTAATCTCTCTGCTCGATTTGTCACTTGTTTATACCATCTAGAATCTCTTCCTTCTACAGCGGCGGTTTTCCAATCACCACTTGATAAAGCAGCGTTGTGTTTACTAAATTTACTGAGTCTAGTTCTTCCCATGTTAAACATCATATTAGCTACGACTTGTTTAACTTCTTCAGGATAACTATCCCAACCTTCGTGGAGAATTTTACAATCTCCTAAAACTGTGATTACATCTTTCTCGAAACATTCTTTAACACGGTCTTCCGTGACTGATGTTCCAACAGGCGATCCACTTTCTTCATCGCTATCAAGCACAAGATGCCCGATACCAAAAGTAGGATAACCAAGATGGTCATTATAAATTTCATTTACTTGACCCTCATCAATTATTAATTGTTCTCTCAATTGTTCAATATTCATATTATGTTCTCTCCCGAAATAAATATCATTTTCTTTTCTAATTCTTTTCCAGAATTTATTATTTATATTATCTAAAATGCCTAGCATAACCTTTAATATGCTTAAACTTTTTCGTGTCAGCATTATATATTAATCCCCATACAAACGTTTTATCTTCTAGATCTTTCGATGTTTTGTAATCTCCATATGGATAGTTTAGTCCAGTTTCGTTACAAAATTCATGTACTACATAACCGGTTGTTCTAAAATAAACATCAATCTCTGGCGATACAGATTTATCAGCATTATGTAACCTAGCAAAAAACGTAGAATTTGGAACTATAAATTCATCTGGAAGTTCAACTCTTATTTCCTCTAATATAGAATTAGGAATTTGGGATTTAGGTAAGACAATTTTACATTTTACCTCTTTCGTAGTTCGATCGAACTTGAAAGCAAACCAAGAATTAATATCATCCTTTGTCATTCCCATCAAATTTCTAAATACTCCATCCCCATATACTGCAGCTGCAGGCATTGATGAAAAATCAATGCCAAATGCATCGAGATAATCGTAGATATGTAAACCAAATCTAGTTTTTTCTTCACCGGTAGGTTCTCTAAAGTTGTAGTAATTAAATATCTCATTCGGGTAATCTACTCTCGCAGAGGTGTATTGTGAAATCACATTCTTTGGTTTTGAATCGTCGTAAATAGTTTCATCTGGAAATTCCGCTTTCATCCTAACAACTATTTCCTGTCCTTCCTTAGATCCTTGTGAGTAATCAATTCTATGTAAAGCCCCGTCCATCCACACTTCATCATAATAATCAAGTTTATCGGAATTCTGTTTTAGATAATTATCTTTTCTTCTGTTACATCTTCAGCAAACTTCGAAAGAGCTAGTTTTTTGGCATCATCTAATGAATGGAGGTTTCCATTAACTGCAACCTCGAATCCATAATCAGGATGAGTTAATATAAGAAAGTGATCGTGTTTAGCTAAATGAAATTTCATAATTTAGGATCCTATAGATTAAATTTAGTAGTGACATTTGTAGTAGCTGTTGTACTAGTAGTCCAATAAGTAGACATGGCATACAAATTTGAATCGTACGTTCCCCAAGTGCCTCGGATGTAATAGTTATCACCATAGATATTCGATGAAGTTGAATTCGCTGAGATATAGCTCATAGTAGCTCTTGTTAGAGTTAGTGATCCAAGAGTTAAAGAAGTCCAATCAGTAGCTGTTGTACTATATGCGCTGGTAGGATTCGTTACATAGAATTGTATCAAACCATTGGTTGAAATACCGCCATTAACTATGCCTCGTAAAGTATGGGTTCCAGTTACACCAAAGATTGTCCCAGTAAAGCTAGTAGCATTATGAGTTCCAAGACCCCCACCTACAACTACACTTTGGGCATAACCTGAATAATAGCTATTCGGTACGTATTGATCATTGCTATAAAATACTTTATACAGTGCAGCCATAGTTCCTGAAAAAGCTTGAGTTGGAGCAGCAGCTGCTCTGAATTCTCCCATTCCTATTTCAGATGAAGCAGTAGTATCAATACTA
>JGI24004J15324_10001002_pt1 | contig 11290 bp, 11 predicted proteins | sample LinPmetageLP32_FD_15324 | JGI IMG/M metagenome (IMG submission 15324)
ATGACGTGGCCGCAGTTGGCCTTGCCTCGAGGCGTGAGACGCCACATGCCCTCGGTCTCTGCGGGTTCAATGAAGTCGCGCATCTTGAGGATGTCGAAGATGTGCTCGACGTGACGCTTGACGCAAAGCTGGCTGGTGGCGACGTTCTGCACAGTGTCCCCCAAGTGGTCCATGAGCAGCATGTGCTCGTAGGTCCGCAACGCCGCCTTGTGAACAGGCAGACGGGCCTCTCTGGTCACTGCAGTCAATGTGTGACGAGGCTCGGGCTCAGGCCTGTATATGTCAGCTTCATGAGCGGATATGAGCTGCCCGAACACACTCTCTTCAGCGCGGGTCATCGGGGCCAGCTTGCTGCCATTGTTGCGATAGCTGAACAGGTGCTTCCAGTATCCGGTAAGCTTAACACCCTTTAGCGGGTGCGCTGCGCCTTCTCCGAAGTGCTTGTTGTGTGGCTGGCGCATATAATGTGGATCAAGTGTCATTGCTCGGTGGCTCCCATAGTTTAATCGTTGATGTGTCTTGGTCCCAGTCGTCGAACCTCAGTATTCTCGCGCACCTTGCCTGCTGCAGGGCGTCGGCTGCTGTGAGCCCCGCCTTGAGATACGCAGCGACCACGAGATCCCAGTGTGGCTGTGGGCCAAGCACTTTGGCGGCTGTGACTGCTCCGATCTTGGGACAGCCGTGGTAGCCATCGGTCGGATCACCCGTCAGCGTTTGCGTGAGAAACGCCCGATCAGCATCGGCGACTGAGATGTCGTGGTGCTCGTCGCTCTGAGGTCTGTAGAGCTTGGCAGGCAAGGTCAGCATGTCCTTGTCATCGCTGACAATGACACCTTTGCTGTCGGAGGCAGTCGCAAGGATGCCCATGATATCGTCGGCTTCTAAGAAAGGCTCTGAGTGCCACAGATATGTCTGCTTTGCCCACTCGACCGCAGCCCCATAGCCCACCGGCTTGCGTACCTTCTTGCGACCGCCCTTGTAGCTGGGCAGTACTTCTTTTCGGAAGTTGTCGCGGTCGCTAAAGCACAGGATAAAGTTCGCAGTGTCGAGGGCCTCGCAGACCTCCTGCAGAGTGTTCTGGAAGATCGCCTTGGCTTCCTTGAGATCTGTCTGTAGCGACCAAAGATCGTCGCCCCAATCGACTTCCTCCTCGGCGGCAGCGCAGGCTCGGTATAGGTAAAGGTCGGCGTCAATTAGGAGTATCTTCTGGCTTAGTAACTGCTCTGAGTATTTCATCGAGTTGCCTTTTCATTCTTATGCCTGATTCAGTGATTGCCCAGTGGTTGGCCCACTGCTCATTGTCTGGGTGGTCATCCGCAGCCGTAGTTATCCAAGCCTCTGACGCCGCCATCGCAACGTAGAATGCGCCCTCTCGGGCAAACCTAGATTTGACGGAGAAAGACCGCCGGTGGGCACGGTCGAGCACAAGGTAAATTGCCATCGAGTGCGCCATCTGCTCGTCTATCTCAGTGGGTGTTAGCCCAAGTTCTGCCAACGCTATAATCGGATGCGATGGGGATCTTTGTTTCGAAAGCAGCGCCTGCTTCTTGCGCCATTCTTCGAGTGATATCACCGACATGATCAGCGACCTCCTGTGTTTTACATGCAATCTGCACTTCGTCGTGAATCCAGCCGACCATGTAGGCTAAGTCACTGATGTCTCGAAGCTCTTGGTCGATCAGGTCTACCCATTTCTTGCAAAGGATGGCCCCTGCACTTTGCAGTAGCTGGGACAGGCACTTGTGCTCTGATCCACCGCGTATGATCAGACGCCGCCCATCGAGGCCTTTGAGATAGCCACGTCTCTTGAATGCCCTGCTGATGCCTCTCTGGAGCGTGGCAAACGCTGGAACCTCGCGGGCATAGTTGGCCTTGAGCTTCTTGCCTTTACGAGCGTCTCCGCCAGCAAGCGCACCCACGAGGGCATCGCCTCCACCGTACATTAATGAATAGACCACTGATTTTGCAGTCGGACGATCCACACCGAATGCCTTGGCATTGTACTGGTGAATGTCGCCGTCGAGGATCTGGGCAGTGAAGTCATCGTCGTTGAGGTAATGGGCAAGGCAACGCAATTCTAAGCCTGCCAGGTCACTTCCTAACAGCAACCAACCATCGGGAACTGTGAATAGCTCTCGACACTCCTGACCAAAGGGCAGACGGGCGGCAGGAACTTGAGCCAAATTCGGCGACCGATGGCTTGCTCTTCCTGAGATACATCCGTTGCTCACAATCTGGTGCCTAATGCGACCATCGCTATCGACACGCTTCATCCACGCCTGCCTGCCCTCGGCTAACTGTCCAATGCGCTTCTGTAGCATGAACATCTCAGCCAGCTTTTGCGCTTCGGGGTACTCGGTCAGGCTACCGAGGATGACCTCGTTGATCACCGCGTGGCCGTCGCCTGTGTGGTGGCGTGGCTCCCAGCCATACTTGTCCTTCAAACACCGCTCGATGTGGCGCCTGCTTGAAGGGTTAAACTCCACAAGCTTTTTCTTAATGAATGGCTCGTTCTTCTTGTAGCCTCGGGCCTTGTTGTCTCGCGCCGGTATGAAAGTCTCGCTGATCTCCCAAGGTGGGAACAGGGTATCGAGGTCCTTGCTCAGTTCCTGTCGTTTGCCTGCCAGCTTGGCATACAGCGCCCCCGCCTTCTGCTTATCAAAGGTCCAGCCGTTGTTACCAATGCGGAAGCAGATCTCAGCTAACTGGTGCTCCAAGTCCACCGACACCTCAGAGGCGTGGGCGCCCATCAGCTTATGGTAAAGCTGCACAGTGACATTGACGTCTTGGACGCAGTACGACAGCATCTCTTCGCTGAACTTCTCCCAACCGCCATCGTAGTCACCTTTGAAATTGCCGATACGCAATCCCCAAGCCTTGAGGCTGTGAGAGCCCCAGAGCCGCTTGGGAAAGTCTTCTACGCTGCGTTGCGTAGCAGCATCCTCGCCAATCAAGTCGGCGTGGATCAGGCGCGAGAGCACCAACGTGTCTGTAACTTTGCCTTTCGGCTTGAACCACGGATGAACAATTTGAATCGCCGGTATATCGTAGCCAATGATGTTGTGGCCGACGATCTCATCTGCATCTTGGAGGTAACGTAGGCCTCGACACAGGGCGTCCCTGTCGCGGATGTCGAAGGTCTGCACACGGCCTGAGTCAAGGTCTCTCAGAACGAGACAATGGATGCGGTTCATGGTGTCGAGAAGGCCGTTGCTTTCTAAGTCAAAGGCAAAGCGGCTGGGTCCAGCAATGTAATTGCTCATCGTAACTAATCTCCCAAGATTAATGTGATTTATTTTAGGTAGGGGGGTTGCAATGTCGGCCCAGAGGGCCTATGTATAGTGTATAGGGCAATCAAGTCCACACATGGAGAGATCAAATGAACATTTCAGAAATCAACGACATCGCAGGCCGCTTTGACATTAGCGACTCAGAGGCAAAGCGCATTGCGGCAGCCGCCAACAATGAAGCCGAGTTTATTAAGATTTGGGAAAACGACGATTGGTGGACTGACGGCAACACTGCCAAAGACAAGCTGATGACTGATAAATTCACACTGCCGCTTTGTGCTTATGAAGATGCAAGCAAGGCGATTGCAAAGCTTATTAAAGAGAAAATAGGCAAGCCGAAATATAGACTTGAACGCAGAGCGCCGGAAACACGAGATTTCAGTGAGTCTCCAACTTCATTTGGCGTGACTGAAACTTGGGAATTGACCGACACGTTTGGATCGTTCCTTGACGGGCCAAATGGCGAAACCCATGCAACGTATATACCAGGGTTTGGCATAGCGGCTGAAACTTATGAAGACGATATTTACAAGATTTTAGATGACGAAATCGGCGGTGCGTTTTTCGGGAAATATACTGAGTACTGGGATGACATGGAAAAGTTCTACGACAGTGGCGAGGCGCAGGACTTTGTGTCTGAACAAAAGTTTGACTTCTTTGCTCAAGTGAAAAGTGATTATGAAGGTGACACCCTGAACGAAACGATAAAGGCACTGGAGACAGCACAATGACCAGCAAAATCGAACAACTCAAAACTACAATTGCCAAGCAGAAAGCCGCCACACGCGCGCTTCAAAAGCAACTCGACGTGCTTGTAAAGATCGAACATGACACAGCACGTTTGAAACGCAGAGCGCAGCGGCTTGAGCGCAAGCATGATTACCTTAGCTGGGACTGGGACACAGATACTGAAGTATGGCTGTGGAGCAGCCACCCGTCAGCCTATGTCAACAATGACGTTGAGGATGATCACGATGAAGATTTATGCTCAGCGGATATGCGCCACATTTATCTTGATGGGTATGCCGACAGCGCACAGGCATGGCAGGCAATAGTTGACGTTTTTGAATTGTACAATGTAGCCGCTGAAACTTTGGAGACAGCACAATGACCCCCACACAATTCAAGGAGGCTCGGCGCAAGCTGGGCCTCACGGTTCGTCAGTTAGCGCATGTGCTCAACACCTCCGAGCGTACCGTCCGCAAGTGGGAGTTCGATGGGGAAGGCGAAGGAGGTAGACCACCGAACCCTGTCGCCTGTCGAGTACTGGGCTGGCTGAAAGACCACGGCTTTAGACCACCTGAGTGGCCGCACTAACTAAGTGTCTAGAAAGGCACGTCACTATCAAACTCACTATCGACCTCACTGAGCCGCCCACTAGCCATGTCATAGCGCAGAGATCCTGCGAAACCGACTGAGCCAGTGTGGCGGTTCTTTAGTACCACGAGATTGCGGAGACCCGCCGTTGGGTCCTCGGCATCCACCTCAAGGCCTATGCAAGCATCAGCAAGCTGTGCAATCGCGTGACTGCCACGTAGCTGACTAAGTTGGACCTTTGCCCCACCTTCGTGACCTGCTTCGGACTGTGGCCGTCTCAGGTGGCTGACAACGAACAGGGCAATGTCTAGCTCTTGAACTAAGACACGTAGATCATTCATTATCTGATCTATGAGACGGCGCTCATCAGTCACCCCGCCCGTCGCCGCTGAGATCAACAGCGAGATATGGTCAAGGAAGATAACTTTGCAGCCAAGCCCCTTGTTCATATACCTGATGCGGTTGCTTAACACCTGCAGATCAGACCCACCGAAATGATCAAAGAAGTACACTTGCTGCTTTGCTACAAGGCTGTCGAAGCTAGCCTCGATTTCTTCGCGGGTCGCAGCGTCTGGGTCCACGGTGATATTCTTGTTCATGTGCAGCCCTACAAGGCCTTGCAGGCTGCGCTTGGTCGTTTCCTCGAGCATCATCATGCCGACAGGGCCAGCTTTGCCGCCCTGGTGGATCGCATAAGCGAACTCACGCACCAATGTGGACTTCCCGACACCCGAACCTGCCGCTATCGTAATCAGCGACGAGGTACGGATGCCCATGAGCACTTCGTTGAGTTTGGTGTACGGGTATTCTATCTCGGCCTTGGCATCTGCTTCGCCGACAATGTCCCTCAGATCCGCAGCACTCACGATCCCATCCGGTCTGTAGTCGCTAGCACCAAAGATGGCGTCGATCAAAGCAGCACTTTCGTCACCGAGCAAAACCTCGTTTGGGTCTTTGAATCCCGTTGGCATCGTGGCAATCTTGACTTTGCCCAATGGTAAAGCCTCGGCACAGGCGACCGCTGCTGATTGCCCAGCCTCGTCGGCATCAAACATCAGCACGATCTCTTCGAAGTTGCTGAGATAATCGAGCGACTTAAGTAAGCATTTCTTGGCTGATTGAGCCCCGCCGCTGACTGACACGGTCGCCCAGCGATGGCCTTGGATCTGAGACACTGACATTGCGTCGATCTCGCCTTCGCAGACCACGATCTTCTTGCCTTTGCTCCACAAGTGACTGCCAAACAGCGTCATCGCAGCAGCATCGCCCACGATGCTAAAGTTCTTATCTTTGGTACGCAGCTTCTGCGCCGCTGGGCGACCGGCGCTATCGCGGTACGTGGCGATTTGCACAGGCTGACCTTGGCTGTTCTTGCCAGTCATGTAGCCGAACTTGCGACACGTTTCCTCGGTCAACATACGCTTCCTGAGAGGCCTGTAGTCACCCTCGAGCAGGGGTTGGCTAGCCTTGGCCTTAGAAGGCACTACAGACACCCTCTCAGCGTCTCCTTGGACGTGCTCGGCGCAGCCAAAGCAGTACGTGTGGCCGTCGTCAAAGAGGGCAGCGTTGTCGCGAGATCCACAGGTATCGCAGGGCACATGGGCGACGAACTCGCTGGTACTTTCTTGTTGTTGCTGCTGATGCTGAATAGTCATAGCTCGGTCTCCCAACCACACAAAGTAAAAGGGGCCACCAGTTTCCCAGCAGCCCCTTGCTCTCGCTTATGCTGGCATTTGACACTCGGCCAACCAGTCGTCAGGAATCCACCTATGTGCATACTTCCACCCGTGCTTTTCGCAGTAGGCGGCGTATGTTGTCGGTGAACCTTTGTAGAGCTTTGCCCTCTCGTTACTGAACACAAAGCGTATGTCGAGATCAGGCGATTGATCCTTGATCAGAAGGTGTTTCTGTCGATCTTGGACCGTCCAAATGCCTTTAGTCTCGATGTAGATAAAGCCGCCGTCTTTCTTCGGCAGCTTGAAATCTGGAGTGTACTTGGCACCCCGTTGCGGTACGACGTAAGAGACCTTGTCAGTCTCGAACAAAACTGGCAGTCCAGCTTGGGTTATCTGATCGGCGACCTTAGCTTCAAGGCCGCTTCGATAACCATGCTTGATACCGACGCGCTGGCGACGACGCTTAGTAGTCGAAGTCATCATCTGGCAAGCTATCGCCGCCTAGATCGTCATTATCGTTCTTAGACACCTCCGGAGCGACGTAGCCGCCTTCGACAGCATCGAACCCTTCACCGTCGTCATCAAAGTCACCATCTGACAGCGACAAGATTTGTACCTTGTTGAGGTTAAGATTGATGCCGCGATTGACCTTACTAAGCTCATAGTCACCGATAGTGCCGACAACCTTGAGCTTCGATCCGCTATAGATCTTAGGCGCATTGGCAAAGTGGATTGGCGTTGTCTGAGCGTCAACGAACTTCGGCTCGTACTTAGTCTTAACGACGAACACGATGTCGCCAGTATCTTCGTCAACTTTCCAAGGCATCTTAAGTTTATCGACGCCCTTTGGACCGAAGGCTTCTTCGCCAGCCTCTAAGCACATAGTCATCAGAGGCTTGGCAGCTTCTGGCGACATCATTAGCTGAGTCTTAAACTTGTCGTCTAAATCGTCAGGCTTGGTCAACCGAGGATATCTCGCGATACCTTCGGCTGATCTGAAGTTAACTTTGGTGTTTCCCATGATCGGGGTTCCTTTCGCAGACTTAGTTGTCTGTAGCGGTCACCACAATTCAAGGTTGTCGAACGTTCAACTAAAGCAGTAGCGGCTTTCGAGGACGCCGTTAATGTCTAGGTCGCCCTTGGCAGGCATAGGCGTCTTAAGCTTCGCATCAGCATTCGCAAGCTGCTCACGCACCTCAGTCTCAAGACGTTCAAAGAAGCAACAGCCACCATAAATATTGACGAACACACGACGCACTAAGTGATACATCGTGTCTGTGTCGGCAGCTTGGGTCGCGAATGAGTCATGGATCATAAAGAAGTCTGTGATGCCTTTGTCCAACATCGCGCAGATCGTCAGCGCCATGTGTGATGCATCAGCAGCATGGATCAGGTTGGGCGACACCGCATTCGATGCCTTTCGACTGTCGATCTCGTCGTGCTTATCCTCGACCATCGTGACCTGCGACCGCTTGTAGATCTTTGCTTCCCTGTCCCAAAGGAACACGCGCACCCTCATGCGCTTGGTCTTTTGATAACGCTGGAACACGGGGAACCCACTGGCTGATGTCGAGCGCATGACCTTGTTCTCTTTGCTCAGGGCCTCCGACAGGCCGCGCAGGTAATCCATTGCCCCTGAGACTGACTTGAGTGTCTCCCTGATCGTCTCGTATTGTATGTTGGCTAAGTACCGAGCAGCGTCTCTCTGCACATGGTCGTCGCCAAACGGATGCTTCTTAATCTCGCGGTAGGCTGCTTTGCGCTCCAGAGGGACCATGAAATCTTCCATTAGCTGGTCGTACATTCCGTTTTGGTTGCTGCTATAGCCAAAGGTCATTGTGGACCTTTTACAGACCGTGCGCGTGATGCCAAAGTCCAGCCACAGCCTTGCTAAATCACCAAGCGTCGGAGTGTAGCCACGCTCGACCACGTTGCCATCTCTGTCGGTCTTAATTGCATATGGCAGCGTCTTGTCGCTCGTCAGATCCTGCTTCACGCGCTCTTGGACGGCCTTGGCTACGACCGCATAGACATCTTGGCAAGCGTCGTCTGGGACTAGGTTGACGAGGTAGCCATCTTGAGAATTCAAAGTCGCGGCAGCATAGTGCTGGGTGCCGCTGTTTGTACCATCGAGGCTTGGCGGCAAGTGACAAACGTATCCAACGCCGTGGTCGCAGTATTCAGCGTAGGCGACGCAAGCGGCTAAGAATTGGAACGGCTTATCGGCTCGGGACCAGTCGCCAAAGCTGGCTTTGAAATCATTGGCGCAAGCAATCAATTGATCGTGGTTATCATCGACCCAAGCCACGCGGTCTTCAAAAGACTGCTTGCTGATCTTGTCGAAGTCGCCGCAGTTAGCAAGGTGGACCTTGATCCACTTCGGATCTGTGACGGCTTTGCCCCGCGCAAACTGAAACATTGCTTTAATGTGGTCAGCGCGGTGATAGTTAAACGTAGACAGCATGTACATACGACCTCTGAAATCCATGTTCCATGGTGTGTAGAATTGATCGTAACCTTGCATGTCTCGCGCAGTCTTGAGGTCGCTGTTCATACAGTGCCGGTTTGCAACGACCTCCCGACGCTTAAGATGCCACTTGCGTAGACCGGCGCGATGCTGAGACTTGGCCTTGTCGCTTAGGCCTTCGTAATCTTCGGGGAGTACAGGCCTAGGGGGAGCCTCTGCAGCGGGGAACTTCTTGAACATCTTGGCCTCGTCCCAGCACCATTGTACCGCATCGACCACAGTGTCGTTGATCGCCAGAGGCGTGGCCTGCAGTGCATTGACCGCTCTCACGTATGACGGGTCACCAGCGGCCATGTCGGCCTCGACAGCGCGTCTCTGAGCGCCTGTAGCACCGCGCACGAGACTGATGTCACCGCCTGCACTGAGGTCCGTGAGATATCCACCATCAGTAAATGTAGACCAAGGGATCGGGGGCACGACCATCGGCTGATACACAGGCGACATCCAACGGGCATCCATATCGTTGTCCTCTAAGAGTTGTCGAGCCTCGTCAGTTAGATCAATGAACCGCTTGGACTTCGTTGCCGACACATACTCAGTAGTGACTTGGAATATGTCAGTGCTGCTCAGTACAGAGTTAATGACGAAGGTGCCAATGACAGCCCTGTCTTTCTTGCGAAGCTTCGCATGTGAAGCTAGCGTAGACGAAGGTCTGTAGCCCTCTTTAGTGGCAATGTGACGTATAGCTTTCTGGCGATATCTCAGTGCGCTGTGAGCCTTGGTCACTTGCGCCTCGACCCGCTTCGCCATGACCTTGTCAAAGGCAAGGAACTCAGCCCACCACGCTTGGTGCTCGATAGCTTTGGATATGCGGAAGCCAATCGAGTCTATGCCACTGGTCAAGCTGCCCTGACTGCCGACCGCGTCCATCATGGTAGACAAACCTATGAACGCCAGCGTCTCAGGTGCGTTGATGTCTTTGGCTATCTTGACCCACAACGGAGGTGCGCCTGCGCCTGCAACAGCCTGACGCAAGCTGTCTTGGATCGCTTGGCCGACGTGGCCGACAACGCCTTCGATTAGCTTGTGGGGTTCGTTAGCTTTGCTGTACGATGCGACACCTGTAATGTTGCCGTCTTGGTCGTACTTTGCTCCTGCCTGTGATGCCTGCCTCTGGATGTATCTGTCGTGGCCTTCGTCGGCCATCTGTTGTTCACGCGCAACTTGGATATCGAAGAGAGAGGCTGGTGGGGCTTTGCTCGGGTTAGCCCACGATGAGACGGGTGCCACGCCGACGCTGCCTGTTACAACGTCCCCCTCGTGAGCCGGTGCTACAATGTTCGCCTTATCCCAAGCTTTGACGTCCTTTGACCATCCTTGGTGATTTGTGTCGCCGGTCCTGTTGTAATCGTTATGCTTAACCATGATACTATCTCCCGTTTTGTGTGTTTCTGCTATTGCTAAACCTTCTGCCTAATTGAGCCCCGACATCAGCCGCCGCGTCTCCCTTGATATGCACGTAACCCTCTGTGGTTTTGAGCGACTTATGCCCTAGGAGACGTGCGATTAATATTGTGTTGATCTGTAGGTCGTTTGCCATCGTGGACGCCGCAGTGTGGCGCAGGCTGTGAAAGACAAATGTCTCATCGTTTGGTGCTATGGCCTGACGTGCGGCCCTCATAGCGTCATAGAAAGGATGTTCGCGGAAGTGCAAAGCAGGGCGATTGTCGAGCTTTGCTAAAGCCTCAAGCACCGCCTCGTTGGCAGGCACACGCCGGTCATCGCCGTTCTTGGTTTGCTCTAGCACCAGCCACGCGCCATTCTCATCGTGTTCGATGTTGTCGGGGTCCAAGCTGCGTATCTCGCCTAGTCTCATGCCTGTGTTGATGCCTATGATGACAAACTCTCGCACAAAGCGGTAGTCTTCTGGCAGGTTGTTCGTCCCTCTGCACAACTCTCTCGGCCAATCTAAGAACTTTAGCAGAGCATCCAACTCGCGGTCACTCAGGAAACGACGCTTGTGTTGCTCATGCTTGCTGATCTTGCGGAACTTGACGCGGGGTGCCTGTTGTATAAGACCCATTTCCTCGGCATGTTTAAATACCGACGACAAACAAGCAACGTACCGATTCGTCGTTGCTGGTGAACACCCGTTGGGCTTTCGCGCCGTTGGCGTCGTCTCAATGTGGGACATGAACTCATAAAGATGCTCAGATCTGAAAGAGTCAAGCAATGTTATACTATCACCAAAGAATGAGCAAAACCTTGCCATCTTTGCAAGGGACTTCTTTTCATGTGCGCCACCGCCCCAGATGATCCTAGAGTGCTTGGCGACAAAGTCAGCTAGCGTAACGGTTGATTTGCGTGCGTTTTCATTTGTCATCTTTGGAACTCCCATTCACTTTGTGAAGGCTAGTGTCCCAGATATACTAATGTTTTCAACAACTTCCGCTGCGTGCGTCTCCGCGAGGGAGTTACAGTCCCCTGCCACACCTTGCGGCCTGTCGCCCATCATTAGTATACATGGGTCCAGCCCTGTA